>JRHI01000395.1_pt1 | contig 48165 bp, 38 predicted proteins | sample 215371 | NCBI WGS metagenome assembly JRHI01 (sample SAMN02929681, study PRJNA255918) | sediment metagenome | biome: cave system; feature: Ice Cave; material: Sediment; isolation source: sediment from deep within a dark volcanic ice cave with no known source of... ... | reverse complement strand
CATACTCCTCACCAGGGGTTGACACAGGACGTCTCATCGGGAGATGAGCCAGGGTGATGTTCTGGTCGATCCCCAGCTGCAAGGCAAGTCCGTCTCGCTTGCGATCCTCACTCAGGTACCCGATGCCCGCCGCGATCGCCTGCTGGGGGGACGACGGGGTCACGTCCCGGCCGTCGAGCTCGACCGTTCCCGCGCTGATCGGGTCGGCGCCGAAGACCGCGCGCGCGAGCTCCGTTCGCCCAGCCCCGACGAGACCGGCGAAGCCGAGGATCTGTCGCTCTCGCACCTCAAAAGAGCAGTCGCTGAGCAACCCGGGGCGGGTGATCCCCTCGACGCGCAGGATCACCTCACCAGGTGTCAGGTCCGGCTTGGGGTAGAGGTTCTCTATCTCGCGCCCGACCATCTGGGCGACGAGCTTTCCCTCGTCGAGCTCGGAGACGTTTGACGTGGCCACCACACGCCCGTCGCGCATGACGCTCACGCGGTCGGCGATCCGGAATATCTCGTCGAGCCGATGCGAGATGTAGAGCACGGCGATGCTCTGGCTGGTGAGCACCCGAATGACCTCAAAGAGCTCATCGATCTCGTGTCCGGTCAGCGTCGCCGTCGGCTCATCCATGATCACGATCGACGCCTCGATCGCGAGTGCCTTGGCAATCTCGACGAGCTGCTGATCGGCGACGGAAAGGCTCCCGGCCAGGCGGTCGGGGCTGAGGCTGAGGCCCACGCGCTCCAGCAGCCGGGATGCCTGGCGTGACTGCTCGGCGCGGCGCACCAATCCGCCGCGGCCCGGCTCGCGCCCCAGGAACAGGTTCTCGGCCACGGACAGGTCAGGGGCGAGGGCAAACTCCTGGTAGACCATGGCGACGCCCAGAGCTTGCGCGTGGCGGGGACCGTGAAAGCTCACCGGCACGCCGTCGATCAAGACGGTCCCGGCGTCCGGGCGCTCGACCTGCGAGAGCAGCTTCATCAGGGTCGATTTCCCGGCTCCGTTCTCACCCGCGACCACGTGCACCTCGCCCGGCGCCACGGTCAGATTGACATCATCGACGGCCAGGACGCCCGGGAACCGCTTGGTCACCCCTCGCAGTTCGAGGATCGGGGCACCCCGTGGCTGTGCAGCGTCTGCAGCATCGCGGGTCATCTCGAAGGTCTCCTGATCGAGTTCACGCGGGTTCGGAAATCGATTTCCCGAGCAAGTACCCAGGTCATCCGCTTCTCAAACCTCCGTTTGCTCAGCGGCCTCCGCCGTAGCTCGCGGCGGACCACCGGCGCTTGGTCAGGGCTGGGGCGCGGGGGGGCAGACCGACAGCCTGCGCCGCAGCTCGAAGGCGTGGACGATTCGCCGGGGTTCGGTACGCGTGCCCGCGACTCGCTCCAGCAGCAGCGCCACGGCGTCGCCGGCCATCCGTCCCACCGGCTGGGCCATTGCGGTCAGCGGCGGATCGATCAGCTCGGCCCAGGAGGGATCATCGATGCCGATGATCGCCATCTCGTCGGGCACGCGGAGCCCGGCTCTGCGCAGCGCCCGCAACGCTCCGACCGTCATCAGGTTGTTCGCCACGACGAGCGCGGTCGGGCGCACGGAGGCGGCGAGGATCTCGGTCACCCCGGCGTCGGCGGCGTCGAGCCGGAACGCCCCGTCTACCTCCCGGAGCTCCAGTCCGGCGGCGCGCATGGCGAGCTCGTATCCGGCGAGGCGCTCGGCTCCCGTCTCGACGTCGCGCCGGCCGCCGATATACGCGATCCGCTCGTGACCAGTATCGATCAGGAGCTTCGTGGCCGTGCGCGTGCCGCGGACATTGTCCGCCAGTACGGCATCCGCGCGCTCGTCCGCGACCTCGCGATCAAACGCGACGACCGGGATTCCGATGTCCAGCAGGCGTCCGATCTGCGGACTCGCCGGCTCCGAGGGGGAGATCACGACGCCCATCACTCGCTCGCCGATCAGCGCCTCCAGATACGCCTGCTGCTTGTCGGCGGTCTCATCAGTGTTGCAGACCAGCACCCGGTAGCCCGCGTTGAAGGCAAGGTCCTCGACCGCGCGCACCATCTCGCTGAAGTGAGGATTCTCGATGTCGGGCACCACCACGCCCAGCGTCATGCTCCGCTGCTTGCGCAGGTTGCGGGCAAGCTGGTTGGGCCGATAGTCGAGCTGCTCGACCGCCTGCAGGACACGTTGGCGGTAGGCCTCGCCGACCCGTGGATCGCCACTCAGCACGCGTGAAGCCGTCGCTGGAGACACGGCCGCTCGCCGTGCGACCTCGGCCAAAGTTACCGCCACGGCCGGCCGCGAAATCCATCTCTAGCCATGGCGCGGAAGCCTAGCCATGGAATTAAATTCCCGTCAACAACGCTCAGCGGCCCGCGAGGACCCGAGCATCGACGGCGTACGCCACGCCTGCGGGCCCGTCGGCCTGGGCGAACACCACCCCGAGCAGTCGACCATCCGCTCCCACCACCGGAGCCCCTGAGTCCCCTGGCCGAATGTCCGCTCCCAGTTCCAGGGCCGGTCGCTGCACGATTCGTCGGCCGTCCGGCGTGCGGATGGTCGCGAGGATTGAGCGTCGCTGGCGCGCGGGGAGGGCGCGGACGGCGCCGTCGCGGATCACGAGCACGACCGGTCCGCCGCGGGTCGTGGCGGCGCTCGCAGCCTGCGCGGGCAGGCCGCTCGTTGCCAGTACGGCGAGGTCATTGCGCTGATCGATCCTCAGCACCCTTGCCCCCAGCGCCGCGCCCTCGCCGTTTGGCGAGCGCAGCCGCACCCGAGCGCGCACTCCGCTCGCACCGAGCACGTGGGCCGCGGTGAGCACCCGGCCGGGGCTCAGCACGAACCCCGTCCCGATGCCGTCCGAGGAGGAGAAGGGGCCGTGCACGACGTCGATTCCGACGACCTGGGGACCCCGGACCAGAGCCACAGCCATCGTCCGACGCGGGGCATGCGGATCCCGACCCCCGCAACCCGCGAGCACGGCGACAGCGGCCAGCAGCGCCCCAGCCGACAGGCGCCTCACCGCGCCGCCCCGGTCGTCGTCCGCACGACCAAGGTCGGCTCGTGCAAGCGCACCTCCCGTCGCTCTCGTCCATCCACCCGCTCCAGCAGCAGCCCCATCGCATCACGCCCCATCGCGTGTCTTGGCTGATTGATGGTCGTGACCGACAGATGCTTCAACGCGGCCACGAACGTGTTGTCGTAGCCCACGACTGAAACATCCCCGGGCACGGATACCCCGTCCTGTTCCAATCGATCGATCGCCCCCACCGCGACCAGATCGTTGGCCGCAAACATTGCGGTCGGCAGCGCAGCGCGGCGGCGCAACAACCGTTCGGCCGCCCGCTCCCCGGCCTCCTCAGTGAAATCTCCCGGCACTACCGCGGCCACGCGCGCCAGTCCCGCGTCCCGCATCGCCCGCAGGTAGCCGGCTCGGCGCGGCGCGGCGCCCGCGCCCTGTCCACCGTCGACATGCACGATCCGCTCGTGTCCCAGCGATACCAGATGCTCGATAGCCAGATGCGAACCCGCAGCCTCGTCGGTCATGACGGCGTCCACGCGCCGGTGGCGCAGCTTCCTTCCCACCACCACCGCCGGGAGCCCATTCAGCCTGCCGGTGATCTCGCCGGCCGCCATCCGCGGCGACACGAGGATGATGCCGTCGGTGCGGTACTCCAGCAGGGCCTCGAGCATCGCTCGTTCCCGCTGCTGCCGACGGCCGCCCGTGATGATCAGCACCCGATAGCCCTCCGCTGACGCGAGCTCCTCGATGCCATTGGCAATCTCGGCGAAGAACGGGTTGTGGAGGTCGTTCAGGAGCACGCCTACGGTCCGCGAGCGGTGCGAGGCGAGGCTTCGAGCGATGGCGTTGAGCCGGTAGCCGAGCCGCTCCGCGGTCGCGAGCACAAGCGAGCGCTTCTCGGGACTCACCTTCGGGCTGGCGCGCATCACGAGCGACACCAGTGCTCGTGACACACCCGCCTCGCGCGCAACGTCGTCCATCGTCACGTATGCGCGCCGCGAGTCGGGGCCTGACCGCGCGTCTACAGCAGAGCGCGCCTGCGACCTGGTGCGCGCGTCGAGGTCGGGGAAGGCCGCATCCGCAGCCTCGAGACCCTCATCCGCCATGCGCGAAGTATGCCATTGGAGCGCTCCAACGCCAACGCTTGCATTGGAGCGCTCCAATCTGTAGGTTGCGACTGGGGCGCTCCACCCGAACTGGAGCGCCGAGCGGTCCCGAGGAGGAGAGAGCAAGCTTTGTCCACACGCCACCTTGCCGGCGCCCCAATCTCGTGGGGTGTGTGTGAGGTTCCGGGCTGGGGTTCCCAGCTGCCGGCCGAGCGCGTCTTGGCCGGGACGGACGTCAATTGGTGCCTCGACACCGGCCATCTCCTCATCGGCGGCACCGACCCAGTCGCCTTCGTGCGCCAACACGGCGCCCACATCGTCCACGTCCATCTCAAGGGTGTGGACGCAACCATCGCCGCGCATGTGCGCGCACACCAGTCATCGCCCGTCGAGGCGACCCAACAGGGGCTATTCTGGCCCCTTGGACGAGGGGACGCACGGATCAAGGATGTTGTCCGTGCGCTCGACGATGTGGGCTACGAGCGTTGGCTCGTGCTCGAACAGGACACCGCCATCACCGGGCAGGAGCCGCCGGATGGTGACGGGCCGGTGCAAGATGTCCGGAGGAGCATCGAGTACCTGACCGCACTGGCTCCCGAGAGAGAGGTTGCATCAAGATGAGACGACTGCTCAGCAGTCTCGGATTGTTGATCGTGCTGGCCGTGTTCGCGGTGGGCTGCGGTTCGAGCAAGAAATCGAGCTCGAGCGGCACCACCGCGAACGTCAAGTTGACGCAGGGCAGCAATCTGACGTTCGCCATGGTTACCCACAGCGACGAGGGATCGTTCTGGTCGGTGGTCAAGAAGGGAGCTGAGCAGGCGGCCAAGGACGAGGGCGTAAAGCTCATCTGGAGCCCGTCGAACAACGACCCGCAGAAGCAGGCCCAGCTGATTGACGCCGCTATCTCGCAGAAGGTTGACGGCCTCGCCGTCTCGGTTCCGAATGCGGACGCGATCAAGGGCGAGCTGGCCAAAGCCAAGGCGGCCGGCATCCCGATCGTCACGCTGAACTCCGGCGCCGATCAGTCCAAGGCCCTCGGCGCGTTCACCCACGTTGGTCAAACGGAGACGATTGCGGGGCAGGCCGCAGGCGATCGGCTCAAGTCGGCCGGCGCCAAAAAGGTCCTGTGCATCGTCCATGAGCAGAACAACATCGGCCTCCAGCAGCGCTGTCAGGGCGTGAAGCAGGGCTTCGGGGGAACGGTGACCGATCTCCAGGTCAAGGGCACTGCGGATATCGCCACGACCCAGACCGAGATCCGCTCGAAGCTCCAGGCCGACAAGTCCTATGACGCGGTGATAGCGCTGAACCCCGACATCGCCACCGCCGCGAAAGCGGCGATCAAGGGCGCCAGCTCAAACGCCAAGCTGGCGACGTTCGATCTCAGCCCGGACGTGGCCAAGTCGATCGAGGCCGGGACGATTCTGTTCGCGGTCGACCAGCAGCAGTACCTTCAGGGCTATCTGCCGATCGTGTTCCTGAAGCTGTTCAAGACCAACGCCAACACCGTCGGCGGCGGACTCCCGGTTCTCACCGGACCCGGGTTCGTCGACAAGAGCAACGCGGCGACAGTCGTCAAGCTCGCCGAGTCAGGCACTCGCTAGCGGCGGCACGGGGGCCGGCTGCTGGCAGGCAGCCGGCCCCCTCCCGCTCTCGCCCCGAGGAGATAGACGTGATCAACAGGACCGCAATGAACCCGGGCGCGGCGCCCAGCGGGGCGGCGATGGCCGCACCGCCCCCGGTCCCCGCCGGCGACGAGCGCCTGGCCAAGCTCAGCCCCGCGGCACGCCTGCTCAGGCGTCCGGAGCTCGGGGCGCTGATCGCCGCGCTCGTGGTAGCGATCTTCTTCACCACCCAGAACCCCCTGTTTGCCAGGCTCGACGGGATCGCGAACTGGACCGACGTCGCTTCGACTATCGGCATCCCCGCGGTGATGGTCGCGCTGCTGATGATCGGCGGCGAATTCGACCTGTCGGCTGGAGTGATGACCGGCTCGTCGGGCCTGATGATGGGCATCCTCGCCACCAGCGTGGGGATGAACATCTGGCTCGCGATCGTCCTCACCCTGATCGCAGCCGGCGCTGTGGGCTTCATCAACGGGTACATGGTCATGCGCACCAAGCTGCCCAGCTTCATCATCACCCTGGGTACCTTCTTCGTGCTCCAGGGCGTCAACCTCGGCGTCACCAAGGCCATCACCCACCAGGTGTCGGTGAGCAGCCTCGATACGGCTTCGGGCTACAGCAGCGCCAACAAGATCTTCGGCGGCTCCTTCTGGCACCCGCACGACTTCCGCATCACCGTGATCTGGTGGGTCGCCATCACCGCGCTCGCCACCTGGGTGCTCGCACGTACGCGCATCGGAAACTGGATCTTCGGCGTCGGCGGGGATGCCACCGCGGCGCGCAACGTCGGCGTACCGGTCTGGCGGGTGAAGGTTGGCCTGTTCATGGCCACCTCGCTGGTCTCAGCGCTCACCGGGATCATGATCGCCTTGCGCTTGGCGTCGACCCAGGCCGGTCAGGGCGTGGGGGACGAGTTCACCTTCATCATCTCCGCCGTCGTGGGCGGGTGTGTGCTCACCGGTGGGTTCGGCTCGGCCATCGGGGCGTCGCTGGGCGCCATGATCGTCGGGATGGCGTTCATCGGAATCCAGTTCTCGGGTTGGAATACCGACTGGCGCTACCTGTTCCTCGGCGTGATTCTGCTCGCCGCCGTCCTGGTCAACAACTACATCCGCCAGCGCGCGGAGGGGGTCCGTCGATGACCACCGAACCCGCCAACCCCGCAGGCAGGACGAACGGCGCCACTCCGCTGCTCGAGGTCCGCAACGTCTCGAAGCACTTCGGCAACGTGATCGCGCTCAAGGACGTAGGCGCGCATGTCGGCGCCGGCGAGGTGACCTGCGTCCTCGGCGACAACGGCGCGGGCAAGTCCACGTTCATCAAGATCCTCTCTGGCGTGCACCACCACGACGAGGGTCAGATGTTCGTCGACGGCGAGGAAACCACCTTCAACTCGCCTCGTGAGGCCAAGGAGCGCGGGATCGCCACCGTGTTCCAGGACCTGGCCACCGTGCCCTTGATGTCGGTCTGGCGCAACTTCTTCCTCGGCTCGGAGCCGACGAAGGGCCGCGGTCCCCTGCGGCGCTTGGATGTCAAGCGGGCCCAGACGATCATGCAGGAGGAGCTCCGCAAGATGGGGATCGACGTGCGGGATCCCGAGCAGCCGGTGGGCACACTTTCTGGCGGCGAACGCCAGGCGGTGGCGATCTCGCGTGCGGTCTACTTCGGGGCCAAGGTGCTGATCCTCGACGAGCCCACTTCGGCGCTCGGGGTCAAGCAGTCGGGGGTCGTCCTGCGCTATGTCGCCCATGCGCGCGATCGCGGGCTGGGCGTGATCTTCATCACCCACAACCCGCACCACGCCTTCCCGGTCGGGGATCGCTTCGTGATCCTCAACCGGGGCCGGCTCGAGGGCAGCTGGAGCAAGGGGGAGATCAGCCGCGACGATCTCGTCAAGATGATGTCGGGCGGCGCCGAGCTGGATGCGCTGACTCATGAGCTCGAGCGCGAGCTCGAGGCTCCGAAGGCAGGATGAGTACGGCGGCGCCGGCCCCGAGCACGCGCGCGCGGCCAGCCGCTCCACGCCGGCGCCTCGGCGTCGGCGTCATCGGGTTCGGCTGGATGGGTCAAGCCCACAGCCGCTCGATGCTGCGCATCCCGACACTGTTCCCCGACCGGGAATTCGATTCCGAGCTGGTGATCTGTGCCGATCCCGTCTCGCGACGCACCGCGCAGGCCGTCGACTCGTTCGGCTTCAAGCGCGCAACCGAGGATTGGCGGGCCGTGGTCGAGGACCCTGCGGTGGACGTGGTCATCATCGGCGCGCCCAACATGCTCCACGTCGAGCTCGTGGAGGCGGCGGCTGCGGCGGGCAAGCACGTGTTCTGCGAGAAGCCGGTGGGGGGGACTCCGGAGCAGACGGTTCGCGCCGAGAAGGCCGTGCGTGAGGCGGGTGTGGTCTCGGGCGTGGGCTACAACTATCGCTGGGCGCCGCTGGTGCGCTATTGCGCGCAGCTCATCGCCAGCGGTCGCTTGGGCGAGATCACGAACTACCGCGGTCGCTTCTTCTCCATGTACGGGAGCGACCGGTGGGGAGTGCTCTCGTGGCGGTTCCTGGTCGACCAGGCCGGCCACGGTGTCACCACCGACCTGATGAGTCATTCGGTCGATCTTGCGCACATGCTGCTCGGTCCGATCACCCGCGTCGTGGGCACGACCGAGACGTTCATTCGCGACCGGCCGTTGCCCTCTCCCGGCGGCACCCACTACGGCCGTGGGCAACCGGGCGATCCCACGGGCGCCGTGACCAACGAGGACTACGCGGCGATGCTGTGCGAATTCGCGAGCGGTGCGCGCGGCACGTTCGAGGCCAGCCGATCCCTGGTTGGGCCCGAGAGCCAGATGGCCTTCGAGGTCTACGGCACCGCGGGCGCGGTGGGGTGGAACCTCGAGAAGCTGAACGAGCTTCAGCTCTATCTCGTCGAGGACGAGTCCCACACCGGCTACCGGACGATTTACGGCGGCGAGCGCTTCCCCTACCACGGGCACTTCGTCCCCGGGAGCGCCAACGGCATCGGTTTCGAGGACCTCGTCGTGATCGAGGATTACGAGTTCTGCCGTTCGGTGGCCGAGGGCCGCGAGCACCGGCCCGGCTTCGCCGACGCCCTGCAATGGGTCAGCGTCCAGGCCGCCCTGCTGAAGTCCGTGCAGACGCAGACCTGGGAGCCTGTCGTCGCACTCGGAGGGGTGTGATGCCGGCGACAGCCACCAGCGCCCTGCGCATCGGCGTCATCGGCGTCGGGCGCATCGGACGCTTACACGCCGACCTGATCGCCCACCGGGTACGGGGCGCGAGCATCGCCGCCGTGCACGACCCCCGGGTGCAGGCGGCGCGGGACGTAGCCGACCAGCTCTCCGTCCCGGCGGTCCTCGACATCGAAGAGCTCCTGCACGCTCCGGACCTCGACGCCGTAGCGATCTGTTCCTCGACCGACACCCACGCCGAGCTGATCGTCGCCGCGGCCCGCGCGGGCAAGGCCATCTTCTGCGAGAAGCCCGTATCCCTCGACCTCGCTCAGGTCGACCGGGCGCTCGGAGCGGTAACCGAAGCCGGTGTCCTGTTCCAAATCGGCTTCAACCGGCGCTTTGACCCTGCGCACGCCGCGGTCGCGACTGCGGTCGCGGACGGCACCGTGGGCGACCCCCATCTGGTGCGGATCTCAAGCCGCGATCCGGCGCCCGCGCCGCTGGACTACATCCGCGTCTCGGGGGGCATCTTTCTCGATATGACGATCCATGACTTCGACATGGCGCGCTTTGTCAGCCGCAGCGAGGTCGTCGAGGTCTTCGCCGTCGGGGCGGTGCGGATCGACCCCGGGTTCGTCGAATTGGGAGACGTCGACACCGCAGTGGTGACCCTGGTGCACGAGAACGGCTGTCTGACCACGATCGACAACTCACGCCGGGCCGCCTACGGCTATGACCAGCGCGTCGAGGTCTTCGGCTCCAAGGGCATGGCGGCCTCCGAGAACCCGTTGGCCCACACCGCGCTCACGCGCACCGCGGTCGGCACGCTCGCCTCGACCCTCCCCTACTTCTACCTCGAGCGCTATATCCCGAGCTACGTGCTCGAATGGGAGGCGTTTGTCGCTGCCGTCAGCGCTGGGGAAACGCCGCCGGTGACCGCGGCCGATGCTCGCGCGCCGCTGGTCATCGGCCTGGCTGCCGGACGTTCGCTGCGCGAGGGGCGCCCGGTGCGAGTCGCCGAGATGGAGGCGTCGTGATTGATTTGTTCGCAGCGCAGCGGCTCGACGGCAAGGTGCTGGTGATTACGGGCAGCACGCAGGGCCTGGGCGCCGCGATCGCACGGCGCGCCGCGCGCCTGGACGCGGTGGGGATTGTCCTCTGCGGCCGCAATCGCGAGCGCGGGGAGTCCGTGCGCGGGGAGCTCGGAGCGCTGGGCTGCGAGACGGCATTCATCGAGGCCGACCTCGCCCGGGTTGAGGCCTGCCTCGCCGTCATCCGCACCTGCGACGAGCGCTTTGGACGCCTCGACGGGCTCGTCAACGCTGCTGGGCTGAGTAGTCGTGGGACGCTCGACGACACGACCGTCGAGGGGTGGGACCGCCTGTTTGCGGTCAACGTGCGCGCGCCCTTCCTGCTGATGCAGCAGGCCGCCCGGGTGATGCGCCGCTCGCGGCGGGGTGGCAGCATCGTCAACATCATCTCGATGGCTAGTCACGGCGGCGAGCCGGTCCTGACCGGGTATTCGGCCTCGAAGGGCGCGCTCGCGACGCTCACCCGCAACGCCGGCTACCAGCTGCAGCCCGAGCGCATCCGCGTCAATGGGCTCAACATCGGATGGACGGCAACCGAGGGCGAGCACCGTGTGCAGACCGCCGTCGGCCAGCCCCGGGACTGGCTCGCCGAGGCCGACGCGACCCGTCCGCTCGGCCGCCTGCTGCGCGCCGACGACATCACCCCGATGGTTACCTACCTGCTGAGCGAGGCGGCAAAGATGGTCACCGGATCGGTGATTGACTTCGACCAGACCGTGCATGGAGCCTACGGCCCACACCGGGCGCCGGCGACCGTCGAGGTCCACGCATGAGGGTCTACCTGACGGGCGCCTCGGGGTTCGTGGGCTCCAACCTCGCGCGCGTGTTCGCCGACCACGGCGCCGAGCTCGTCTGCCCGGGGCACCAGGAGGTCGACGCTACGGATGCGGCGCAGGTGCGCCGGAGCGTCGCCGCCGCTGCGCCCGACGCGATCGTCCACACCGCGATCTGGAACGACCCGGGTGCCCTGCTCAGCGCCCGCCGCCGGGGGTGGGCCGCTTATGTCGAGGCCACGCGCAACGTGGTCGATGCCGCCAACGCCAACGGTGCGCACGTCGTGCTGGTCTCGACCGATTGGGTTTTCGACGGCACCCAGGGCCCGGCGGCCGAGACCGAGCCGCCCAACCCGATCAATCCCTACGGGTTCCTCAAGGCAGCCTCCGAGCTGGTGGTCACTGAGCGCGCGGAGCGTGGGACGGTCGCGCGCGTCGCCGGAGTCCAGGGAATCCACTGGGAGCGGCCGGAGCTGCCCCGCGCGCAGGACGCAGGGTTCGGCTACCTCGTGGCCTCGCTGGTGAGCGCGCTCCACGCCGGCCGGCGGTTCACCGTCTGGGACGGCCCGGGCCTGAACGCGTTGGCCACGCCGACGCTCGCCACCGACGCCGGCGAGCTGATGTGGCGCGCGCTCGAACTCGGAGCTACCGGAATCCTTCACTGCTGCGGGGGCGAGCACGCGCACCGGGTCGAGCTCGCTCACCGCGCCGTGGCCGCGTTCGGGCTCGACCCGGACCTGCTCGACGTCGGCCTCCCGGATCCGGCGGCGCTGCCCGCCGGCGACGTGCCGGTCGACACGCGCCTGCACGCCAGCGCCACCGCGAGTGCACTGGGCGTCGAACTTCCCGACCTCAGGACGATGCTCGGCCGTCTGCGTGCCCAGATGGAGACCTGCTGGAGCGCCGCGTGAGTCACGATCGCTATGACGTCATCACCATGGGCCGGGTCGGGGTGGATCTCTATCCCGAACAGATCAACGTGTCGCTGGCGGACGTGACTACGTTCAGGAAGTTTCTCGGCGGAAGCGCGACGAACGTCGCCGTCGGCGCCGCGCGCCTGGGCGCTCGCGCTGCCGTCATCACCAAGGTCGGTGACGATCCGTTTGGGCCCTACGTTCGCCGGGCACTGGAACGCTTCGGAGTCGACCCGAGCTTGGTGGGCACGCATCCGACGCTGCGTACGCCGATCGTATTCTGCGAGATCCACCCTCCTGACGACTTCCCGCTTCTCTTCTACCGCGAGCCCACCGCGCCGGACATGACGATCGAGCCCGGCGAGCTGGATCTCGAGGCCATCCGCGCGGCGCGCGTCTTCTGGACCACGGGGACGGGCCTGTCGGCCGAGCCCAGCCGGGCGGCGACGCTCGCCGCCCTACGCGCTCGTGACCACGCGGCGGCGGGGGCGATCACGATTCACGACCTGGACCACCGGCCGATGTTCTGGGAGCGGGAGTCCGAGGCCGGAGCCTGGGCGCGTGAGGCGCTGGGTCACGCGACGGTGGCGGTCGGAAACCGCGACGAGGTCGAGGTCGCGGTGGGCACGCGGGATCCACTCGCGGCGTCGGCGGCGCTGCTTGACCTCGGGGTCGCGCTCGCGATCGTCAAGCAGGGCCCCGAGGGCGTACTCGCGCGCACGGCCGACGGCGTGATCGAGGTGCCGCCGGTCCGCCTTAAGGTGGTCAACGGCTTGGGCGCGGGCGACGCGTTCGGGGGGGCGCTGGTGCATGGCCTGCTGGCCGGGTGGGACGCTGGGCGTTCGGTGCGCCTGGCCAACGCCGCCGGGGCCTACGTCGCTTCACAGCTGGCCTGTGCCGACGCGATGCCGACGATGGATCAGCTAGCAGCGCTGGTGGGTGAGGGGGTCTGGGTGTGAGCCACACGCGGCGTCTCACCACCGCCCAGGCCCTGGTCTGCTTCCTGGCCGCGCAGGAGCTCGAGCGCGACGGCGTCAGGGCGCGCTTCTTCGCCGGTTGTTTTGGCATCTTCGGCCACGGCAACGTCGCTGGGGTGGGGCAAGCCCTGCAGCAGTACGGCGACCGGTTGCCCTACCACCAGGCGCGCAACGAGCAGGCGATGGTCCACCTCGCCGCCGGCTACGCCCGCCAGCGCAACCGGCTCGGCACCTTCGCGTGCACCACCTCGGTCGGTCCCGGCGCCACCAACCTGGTGACCGGCGCCGCGCTGGCCACGATCAACCGCCTACCGGTCCTGCTCCTGCCCGGCGATACGTTTGCCGGGCGCGGACCCCACCCCGTGCTCCAGCAGCTCGAAGTCCCGCACGACGGCACCGTGTCGGTCAACGACTGCCTGCGGCCGGTGTCACGCTACTTCGACCGCATCCAGCGCCCCGAGCAGCTCGTGCCCGCCGCGCTCGAGGCCATGCGCGTCCTCACCGACCCGGCCGAGACCGGTGCGGTCACGCTCGCGCTGCCCGAGGACGTGCAGGCCGAGGCGTTCGACTTCGACGCGGCGTTCCTGGCTCCGCGGGTGTGGACGATCTGGCGCCGGCCGCCCGCGCCGGCCGCACTCGACCGCGCAGCGACCCTTCTGCGCAGCGCGCGGCGCCCGCTGGTGGTGGCCGGAGGCGGCGTCATCTACGGCGAGGCGACCGAGGCGTTGCGTGCCCTGGTCGACGCAACGGGAATCCCGGTGTGCGAAACGATGGCCGGGCGGGGAGCGCTCCTGTCAGATCATCCGCTTGCCCTGGGTGCCGTGGGTGCGACCGGAACCGCCGCGGCCAATCGGCTGGCGCGGGAGGCCGATCTGGTCATCGGCGTCGGTACCCGGTGGAGCGACTTCACCACGGCCTCCCATTCGGCCTTTCAGGATCCGGACGTCCGCTTCGTCAACATCAACGTCACGGCGTTCGATGCGGCGAAGCTCAGCGGCTTGGCGGTGGTGGCCGACGCGCGCGAGGCTCTGACCGCGCTGAAGCACGCGGTCGACGATTTCCGCGTGGATGAGACCTGGACCACTCGCGCGCGTGAGGAGCAGGGCAAATGGGAGGCCGAGGTCGACCGGCTGCTCGCCCCGCGTGAAGGCGCCCTGCCCCACCAGGCGGCGGTCATCGGCGCGGTCAATGATGCGGCGGGGGAGACCGGGGTAGTGGTGTGCGCGGCCGGCTCGCTCCCCGGCGACTTGCACAAGCTCTGGCGCGCTCGTGATCCGGCGGGCAAGAGCTTCCACGTCGAATATGGCTACTCGTGCATGGGCTACGAGATCCCGGGTGGGATCGGGGTCAAGCTCGCCGCGCCCGAGCGCGAGGTCTACGTCATGGTGGGTGACGGCTCCTACCTGATGATGCCCGGCGAACTCGTGAGCGCGGTGGCGGAGGGCGTCCGCATCGTCGTCGTGCTCGTCGATAACCACGGGTACGCCTCGATCGGCGCTCTGTCGCGCTCGGTGGGCTCAGCCGGATTCGGCACGCACTACCGAGCGCTGACCAACGGCGTGACGCTGCTCGACGACGCCGCCGGCACCGGGCCGGCGAGCCCGGCGCAGGCGCTGCCCGTCGACCTCGCCGCCAACGCCGAGAGCCTGGGGGCGCGGCTCATCAGAGCGGCCACGGTGCAGGAGCTGCGAACGGCCCTCGACGACGCGCGCGACGCGCCGGGCCCCGTCGTCATCCACATCGAGGTCGATCGCTACACGGGGGTGCCGAGCTACGAGAGCTGGTGGGAGGTGCCGGTGGCTGAGGTCTCCGACGACGCCGCGGTCCGCGCCGCCCGCGAAGCCTACGAGCAGAAGCGCCGGGCCCGGCGCACCTACGTGGACACTCCGTGAGCCGGCTCCTGGTCCACCCCCGGCCCGACCCCGCCGCCGACGGGACGATCGTCTCGATCACCCGCGAAAGCGCGGGGTGGGGCCACGTCGGCTTCGACGTCGTCAGGCTGGGCCCCGGGCAAGCCGCCACCCGGGATTCGGGCGAGCGCGAGTGCTGCGTCGTCGTTCTGAGCGCTACGTGCTCGGTGAGCTCGCACCATGGCGCGTGGCGTGACATCGGAGGCCGAGCCGACCCGTGGGCGGGCCCGGCCGACGGCGCCTATCTCCCGCCCCACACCGAGTTCACGGTGACGGCCGGCGACGCGGAGGCCGAGATCGCCCTCTGCTTCGCTCCCGCCCCCAGAGGCGGTGCGTCCGCGCGGGTGCTTCCCGGATCGCAAATCGAGCCTGAGCTCCGAGGCCACGGCAGCCACGAGCGAACGGTCCATCCCATCCTCATGGGCGACCGCGAAGCCGACTCGCTGCTCGTGTGCGAGGTGCTGACCCCGCCCGGCCATTGGTCGAGCTATCCGCCGCACAAGCACGACCGTGACGCGATGCCCGAGGAGTCATTGCTCGAGGAGACCTACTACCACCGCCTCCGTCCCGGGGGAGGCTTCGCCCTCCAGCGCGTCTATACCGGCGATGGCGAGCTCGACGAAACGGTCGCGGTGCGCGACGGCGACACCGTCCTCGTCCCCCGCGGCTACCACACGGTGTCCGCTCCGCCCGGCTATGACCTCTACTACCTCAACGTGATGGCCGGTCCGATCCGCGCCTGGGCCATCGCCAATGACCCCGACCACGAATGGACCGTGTAGCCATGAGCGCCACCGACTCCGCCACCGCCACCCGTCTGCTGCACAACTATGTCGCCGGCCGGTGGATCCCGTCCTCATCTGCCGACGCGCTGGACGTCAGGAACCCAGCCACGGGCGAGCTCCTCGCGCATGTCCCGATGTCCTCGGCAGTCGATCTCGATGCCGCGGTGCAGGCCGCGCGTGAAGCCCTGCCCGCGTGGCGTGCGGTGAGCACGATCGCCCGCGCGCGCAAGCTCTTCGACCTGCGCCAGCGCCTGGTCGCCCGCCAGGAGGAGCTGGCGCGGTCAGTCACCATCGAGATGGGCAAGACGATCGTCGACGCTCGCGCCGAGGTCGGGCGCATGATCGAGATGGTGGAGGCCGCCTGCGCGATCCCCACAACGATGCAGGGACGTGTGTTGGAGGACGTCTCGCGCAACGTCGACGCCGAAACCATCCGCCAGCCGGTCGGCGTGTGCGCGGCCATCGTCCCTTTCAACTTTCCCGCGATGGTCCCGTTCTGGTTTTTGCCCTTTGCCATCGCCTGTGGAAACACGTTCATCCTCAAGCCCTCCGAGCAGGTACCGCTCACCCAGCAGATCGCCTTCGAGGAACTCGACGCGCTCGGGCTCCCGCCGGGCGTGGTCAACCTGGTCAACGGGGGCCGCGAGGTCGTCGAGGGCATCCTTGATCACCGGGGGATAGACGCCGTCTCGTTCGTGGGATCGGCCCCGGTGGCGAAGATCATCTACGAGCGCTCGGCACGGGCGGGTAAGCGCGTGCAGGCCCTTGGGGGGGCCAAGAACCACATGGTGGTCATGCCCGACGCGGTCATCGAACAGACGGTCGCGGGAATCATCGGGTCGGCCTTCGGTGCCGCCGGCCAGCGCTGCATGGCCGGATCCGTCGTGGTCACGGTGGGCGACGCCCACGACCGACTGCTCCCGCCGCTGGTCGCCGCTACCGAAGCGCTGACGGTCGGCGACGGGCTGCAAGAGCGAACGGACGTCGGGCCGGTCATCTCACCCACCGCGCGCGAGCGCATCTGCGAGTGGATCGATCGCGGCGTCGCCGACGGCGCCCGGCTGGCCGTCGACGGCCGCGATCCGGCGGGCGACCGGCTCGCCGCCGAGGGCACGTATTTGGCTCCGACGATCCTTGACGACGTAGCGCCCGACGCGGCGATCGTGCAAGAGGAGGTCTTCGGGCCCGTGCTCACGATCGTCCGGGCCGACTCGCTCGATGATGCGATCGAGATCGTCAATCGCAGCCGGTTCGGCAACGGCACGTCGATCTTCACCGAGTCGGGCGCCGCCGTCCGCCGCTATCGCCACGACGTCGAGGCGGGAATGATCGGGGTCAACATCGGCGTCGCCGCGCCCGTCGCGTTCTTCCCCTTCTCAGGTTGGAAGGACTCGTTCCTCGGCGACCTGCACGCCCATGGCGCCGACGCCGTCGACTTCTACACGCGCAAGAAGACCGTCACCAGTCGCTTCTTCTCCAGCGGCCAGGGACACGGCTCATACTTCGTCGAGAACTAAGCGTCGCACCCAGCGCCAGCCGCTGCCCTCGGGTGCTTCGTCGCGGGCAGGTGACGGCCAAAGGAGATAGATGATTTCGCGGCCGGCCGGCGTCACCGTGCTGGGAAACTTCGCGGTTGACCGCATCAATGACGAGCCGCCCAGCCCGGGCGGCTGCCCGTCGTTCGCCGCCGTCGCCCTGCGGGCCGCCGGAGGGCGGGGCCGAGTCGTCACCCGTCTGGCACCACGAGACGAGCCGATTTTCACGGGGGTGCTGGAAGGGCTCGGGGTCCCCGTTACCGTGCTCCCGGCGCAGCGAACGAGCGCGTTCGGGTTGCGGTACTTCGGCGAGGGGCGGGTCATGACCGTCGACGCGATCGGGCAGCCGTGGACGCCGGGTGACCTCGAGCGGGCCGAGCTCGACACCCAGTGGATTCATATCGCCCCGCTCCTGCGCAGTGACTTCCCTGCGGAGACGCTGCGCCACCTCGTCCGCTCCGGCCATCGCCTTGCCTACGACGGGCAGGGACTCGTGCGCTCCGCGCAGCTGGGAACCCTGACCGTCGATGCCGATTACGACCCGAGCATCCTGGCGTCGCTGACCGTCCTCAAGCTGGCCGAGGATGAGGCGGAGGTCGTCGCCGGAGGACCGTTCGAGATGGACACCGCGAGACGGCTGGGCGTGCCTGAGATCCTGGTCACGTTTGGCTCCGCGGGCTGTGAGCTCTACCTCGATGGACGGGTCGAGCACGTCCCCGCGGCGTGGCCGGTCATCGGCGTGCAGACCACCGGGGCTGGAGACGTCTTCATGGTCACCTACGTCGCCGCCAGGGCTGATGGCGCGCCGCCGCGCCAGTCAGCCGAGCGCGCGAGCGAGGTGGTCGCGCGGATGCTCGACGAGCGCCGCGCCGCGATCAGCCCGAGACGCTCACCGGCACCACCATCGGCTTGACCGACGTCGGATCCGCTCGGCCGGCACGCAGGGCGGCCTCCGTCTCCTCCAGCGGGAAGTGTCCGGTCACGATCGCGTCGAGGTCGACCCGGCCGCTCGCCGCGAGCGCGATCACCGCCGGGTAGGTGTTGGCGTACCGGAAGGTCCCGGTCAGCGTGAGCTCGCGAGACTGAATCGCGGCCATCGGGACGGTCGCGTGCTTTTCCGGGCCCATGCCGACGACGACCGCCACGCCGGCTGGTCGCAGCGCGTTGATGCCGTCGAGGAGTGAGCTCGGGTGGCCCGAGCACTCGAGCAGCACGTCGGCCCGCACCCCCGACGCACCCAGCGGCTCATCGTCGACCTTCAGGGTTCGAGACGCGCCTGTGCGTTGCGCGAGCGCCAGTCGGTGGGGGTTGACATCGGTCACAGTGATCTCGCTCGCGCCGAGCGCGCGGGCCACCTGCATCGCGAGCTGTCCGATCGGGCCGGCGCCCGTGACGAGCACCGAGCGCTCGGCGCCCACGGCGCCCTTCCAGCACGCCCACAGACCGACGGACAGGGGCTCCATCAGCGCTCCCTGATCGTCGCTCAACGTGTCGGGTAGCGCGTGGGCGAAGTCCTCGTGAATCGACACGTAGCGCGCGAACGCGCCATCGATTGGTGGCGTGCCGAAGAACTGAACGTGGGGGCACAGGTTGTAGCGGCCGTGACGGCACTGCGAGCAGCGGCCGCACGGAACCCCGGGCTCGAGCGTTACCCGATCGCCGACATGGTGCCGGGAAGACTCTGGACCCAGCTCGACGACCACACCCATCGACTCGTGACCAAGGACGAGCGGCGCCTTGACGATGTGGGCGCCGATACGACCATGGTCGTAGTAGTGGACATCCGATCCGCAGACCCCGACCGAACGGATCTCGACCAGCACCTCCCGGGGGCCCGGGGTCGGCCGGGAGATGTCCTGCACGCGCAAGTCGCCCGGCGCGTGCAGCACGGCGGCGCGATTCTCGCTTGCCGAGGGTGAGGACTCGATCATTCTCCGGCCCCCAGGTATGGAGCGAGCAGCGACAGCTCCGGCGCGCCGAGACGGTCGCTGGACGTCGCGCACTGGTGCCAGAACGGATAAATCAGCGGCGGACGGCTGACCTCCTCCAGCCGGGCGTGTTCGGCTGGCGTGAGCTCCAGGTTGACCGCCGCGAGGTTGTCCCGGAGCTGCGCCTCGGTGCGCGCGCCGACGATCACGCTGGTGATGCCCGGACGCGCGAGCAGCCAGGCCAACGCGACCTGGGCGGCGGAGACTTCGTGGCTCTCGGCGAGCTCGATCAGCACCTCGATCGTGTCGTAGAGCTTGTCCTCGTCGTAAACCGGCGGCTCGTCCCAGTCGCCGGCGTGGCGTGATCCCTCGGGCGGCGGCTGGCCGCGACGGTACTTGCCGGACAGCAGGCCGCCGGCCAACGGGCTCCAGATCAGCAGACCGAGTCCTTGATCAAGGGCCGAGGGCACGATCTCGTACTCCGCCGAACGCTCCTGCAGGGACAGGTACACCTGTTGGCTGACGAAGCCGGGCAGCCCGGCGGCACGGGCGATCCCGAGTGCCTTCATCACCTGCCAGCCGGCGAAGTTAGACGCGCCGACGTAGCGAACCTTGCCGCTGCAGAGCAGGTGGTCGAGGGCCGCCAAGGTTTCCTCGAGCGGCGTCTGCCCGTCCCACTCATGCACCTGGTAGAGGTCGATGTGGTCGGTCCGCAGGCGGCGCAGGCTGGCTTCACAGGCCTCGATCAGGTGGTGGCGTGAGAGACCAGCCTGATTCGGACCGTTACCCATCGGGAATCGCGCCTTGGTAGCCAACAGGACTCGCTCGCGCCGGGAGGCGAGCGCCTGTCCGACGATCTCCTCGGCGGCTCCATCCGAGTACACATCGGCGGTGTCGATCAGGTTGACACCCGCGTCCAACGCGATGTCGATTTGCCGACTCGCGGCTTCGACGTCCGCGCTACCGACATCACTGAACTGACCGCGTCCGCCGAAGCCCATCGTTCCGAGGGTAAGTCGCGATACGCGGAGTCCAGAGCGACCCAGTTGCCGGTATTCCATATCTGCTCCTTAGTCATTTAGCGCGGGATAGAGCGCCCGAAAGCGCTCGCGCTGCTCACGGTAGATCTCGACCCATTCGGCCACCGGCTCGACCGTGTCACGGACTCGAACCGTGGCTGCGGTGGCCGCGTGCACGTCCTCCCACACCCCGGCGGTCACGCCGCCGAGCAGCGCGGCGCCGAACGCCGCGCCCTCGTCGACCGCCACCTGCTCGAGCGGCAGCTCGAGCACGGAGGCGACGATCTGCAGCCACAGCCTGCTGCGGGCTCCACCACCGGAGACGCGCGCGACCTGCACGCCGGCGCCGAGTTCGCTCAGCAGATCGAGCGAGTCACGTAAACCGAAGGCGACGCCTTCGAGCACCGCGCGCGCGAGGGCGCCGGTGTCGTGGCGCAGGTGGAGACCGACGAACGCGGCGCGGGCGTCCGGATCCGCGTGGGGCGTCCGCTCACCCGCCAGATAGGGCAGGAACAGCAGCCCCTCGGCCCCAGGCGCCCAGCGCGCCGCTCCCGAGAGCAGCGTCTCGTAATCGGCTCCGCCGCCCGCCGCGTCCCGGAACCATGCCAGCGACGCCGCCGCCGAGAGCATCACGCCCATCACGTGCCACCCGCCGGGCACCGCATGACAGAAGGCGTGGACTCGACCCTGGCCGTCGGCCGCGAATTTCTCCAGCGCGGCGAATACCACGCCTGAACTTCCCAACACGACGGACGCGGGGCCGGGGCTATCGGCGCCGACGCCCACGGCGCCGGCTGCCTGGTCCCCACCGCCGGCCGCGACGGGCACTCCCGCAGCGGTTCGACCGGACAGCTCTGGGCTCTCGTGGGCGCGCGGCATCCAATCAGGATCGAGCTCCAGCGCGGACAGCACCTCCTCACTCCAGCGCCGGTTGCGCACGTCGAACAACAGCGTGCCGGAGGCATCGGAGACGTCGGTCGCGTGCTCGTCGCAGAGCCGCAGCCGCACGTAGTCCTTGGGCAGGGCGATCCGAGCGATCCGGGCAAACGACTCCGGCTCGTGGCGGCGTAGCCACAGCAGCTTGGGGGCGGTGAAACCGGCAAGTGCGCGGTTGCCGGTCAGCTCGATCAGCCGCTCGAAGCCGAGTCCCTGCTCGATCTCATCGCACTCGCGCGCGGAGCGTTGATCGTTCCACAGGATCGCGGGGCGGATAACCCGATCGTGGTCATCGAGGGGCACCAGTCCGTGCATCTGTCCGCTCAGGCCGATCGCGGCGGGGCGCCCGGCGGTTTCGCACAGCTCGTCGAGCACCGAACGGCTGGCTTCCCACCAGTCCTCAGGGTCCTGCTCGGCCCAGCCGGCCCGCGGAGTGGCCAGCGCGTAGCTCGCTTCCGCCACCGCCAGCACTTCACCGCTCTCGTCGATCGCCACCCCCTTGACGCCCGAGGTCCCAACGTCGATCCCGACGAGGGCGTCGCTCACGAGTTCGGGAGCACCTGGACTTTGACCCCTACGCCCGCTCGCATCGCCGCCAGTGCGTCCTCGAACTCGGCGAGCGGGAAGGTGTGGGTGAGAAGCGGCTCGGTCTGGATGGTGCCGCCGCGGATCAGCTCGATGGCCTGCACGAACGTGTAGAGCACGGCCATCGAACCGACCAGCGTGATCTCGTCGTTGTAGATCCGAAACGGCGAGATCTGGACCCGGGCGTCCTCGGGGGCGACGCCGAAGATCATCAGCTTGCCGCCTCGGCGGACGGCCGCGAGGCCCTGCTGCACAACCGGGGCGACGCCGGTGGCATCGACGACGATGTCGAAGCCATCGGGATGCTCGGCCGCCGCCCCCTGAACCTCGGTCTCGACCTGGGTTGCCCCCAGCGAGCGCGCGAGCTCGAGCCGGCGCTCGTTGCGATCGACGACCGTGACGTTGGCCGCCCCGCCCTGCTGGAGCAGCTGGAGCAGCAGCAGACCCATCGTCCCGGCTCCGGTCACCAGCACGGAGTCGCCGGTCTCGGGCGCGAGGCGCCGCATCCCGTGGACCGCGCAGGCCAGCGGCTCGACCAGCGCTCCCGTGCGCACGGAGGTCGCTTCCGGCAGCTCATAGGCATTGCGGGCCGGCGCCTTCACCAGTTCCGCGAACGCGCCGTCAACGGTGTCGCCGATCGCATTCCAGTTGCGACACAGATTTCCGCGCTGTACGCGGCAGAAGTCGCAGTGACCGCAGAACAGCGAGGGATCGACCGCGACCTGCGCGCCGACTGCGAGGTCCTCCACCTCGCTGCCGACACTCACGACCTCGCCGGCGAACTCGTGGCCGGGCACGATCGGGTACGGCGTAGGGGGGAACTCCCCTTGCGCGATGTGGACGTCGGTGCCGCACATGCCGCACGCACCGACGCGGACGACGATCTCGTCGGGGCCGGCCTCGGGATCGGATCGCTCCTCGATCTCGAGCTCTCCCGGACGCTGCCACACAGCCGCCCGCATGACTACGGGCGGCTCATCGGGTCACAGATGAGTCTGGCTGAGACACTTGCGGGGGATTACGTACCCGTAGAGCGGTGACGGCAATCTGAAAACAAGCGGACAACGGCTTCCGCTCGGCTTGCGACCAGCCCTTGCGTACACCGGAAGATGGCATAATGGGTTCACATGGCACGGGAGCGGGGGATGGCGGGGACGATGCGGGCATGCCTGATAGCGGCAGTGCTGCTTGGGCTGCTCGGCTCACCGAGCGCGGCGGCGGCTTCGGCGCTCAGCTGCACGGGTAATGCCACCACGCCGCAGGCGATGTCGATCGACGTCGGCGGTGCCCCCGATCCCGGATTTTACGTCGCCCCGAAGCGGCGGCCCCGTGGGCTGGTGATCTTCTCCCACGGCCACACCGCCTCGCCGGTCCAGTGGTTCGGGCAGATGGCCCGGGTGGCCCGGCGCGACGGCGTGATCGGAGTCGCCATGTATTACCCGGGCGAGAAGATCCTCGGCCCGGGCGGGGACACGACCTACGGTTGGCGCGTCCGCGAAGGCGCTCGAGCGGGCATCGCGGCCGCGCAGGCATTCCTTCACGCGTGTCCGTCGCTCCGCACGAAGACGATCGTCGACTACGGCGTCAGCATGGGCGGCAACACGTCCGGGCTGATGGCGGCTGCTGGCGCCCGACGGCCGGGCGGGCGGCGACTGTTCGACTACTGGTTCGACATCGAGGGCGTGACCAACGTGATCGAAACGTACTTCGAGGCCACGCTGGTCGCTCAGGCCGGTAACGCCACCGGGAGCCAGGCGAAGGCGGAGATCGAGCAGGAGAACGGCGGCACCTTCGCGCAGCAACCTGCGGCCTACCGGAACCTGGCCGTGGTCACGCACGCCGGGCAGATCGCCGCCTCTCAGATCAAGGGCGTGGTGCTGGTGCACGGCATCGACGACGGCGTGGTCCCGTATGACCAGAGCCAGGAGATGACGACGGCGCTCGCCCTGGCCGGTGTCCCCACGGACTTCTACTCGGTGGCGACGAAGACGCCGGGAACCGAATCGGGCACGACGCTCGACGGGCTGCTCCCGATTCCGCACGACTCACCGTTCGCCGGCCACGGCGGCGAGGGCAGCTCGACCCAGCTGGTCATCCAGACCGGTCTGGCGGCGCTGGACGCGCTCCTGGAGCGCGGGGTCGCGCCCTCCGGCCACCGTCACTTCCTTGTCGCAGGCACGCTCGGGCAGACGATCCCGAGCCTCGGATAAGCCTCCGACCCTGACTACATCGCGCGGGTTCGCGCTCGAGCGATCCCGCTGCGCAGGCCGTTCTGAGCCCGGCTGCTCGCCGTGACCCTGCCGCGGGGAATGGCGCGACCATGATCGGGCAACTTCAGCGTCACGCGCCAAAGGCCATGGCTGACCCTCACGCTGGCCCGCGCCGCTATCCTGCGCTCCGCGCCGGCGACGAAGCTGACCAGGACGCGGCCGCGGTAGGACGAGCGGATGGTGCCGCGGACGATCAGCCTGGCGGCGCGGAACCGCCACCCGGTGATCCGCAGTCGCGGTGCGCTGTGGGCGCTCGGAGTGCTGACCGCGCTGATCGGCGCGGGATGGCTCAGCACGCTCAGCACCGAGCGGGCCATGCTGGCCTCGCCGAGTGCGTTCGGGTGCAGCGGAAAGGCCGGCGCCGTGGGCGCGAGGCCCTCAAACCAGCGGGTGCCGGGCAGCGTGCAGACATCGTGACCTTCGCTCCCGGTATAGGTGTCGACGTACTCGGCGCCGTTGGCCTTGGCCTGCGCTGCGAGCACCGTGTTGATCCGGACCAGCAGCGATCTGAACCAGGACACGTCGCCGGAGCTCAGCGGCACGGTCGGCCAGCAGCCCGGGCCGCTGAGGGGCAACACGGCGGGGTAGCCGACGAGCAGCGTCCGCGCGCGGGGTGAGCGAGCGTGAATGCCGCGGAGCACCGCGGCGATCTTCGGCGCAATCGCGTCGACCCCCGCCGCCGCGGTGTCCCGCCCGCTGACGGTGTAGTGGTCGCGGCAGGGCGACCCGGTGGGCACGAAGGCGTCATACGAGATACAGGATTCGGCGATCCCGACGAGGTGGGCGTCGTTACCGCCGATGCCTACGCTGACCAGCATGGTGTCCTGGCTGAGCACTCCGAACTGCGGTGGGTTGACGCCACCGAGCGACACCGATTGCGGCTGGGTCATGTTGTCGGTCACGGCGCTGCCGCAGCTCACGTCGGTGAACGTCGAGGGACGGATGCTCGCCGCCACCAATGACGGATAGTTGTGATCTGAACGGGCGCAGCCGATCGGATGTCCGTGTTGAGCCGGGATCAGGGGACCGGAGGTGTAGGAATCACCAAGGGCGACGTACGCCTGGCCCGGGGCCGCAGCGAGACTCGCGGGCGCGGAGAAGAGCACCGCCGCGAACGCGGCAAGCAGGCAGAGAGTCGATGAGCGCAGCCGGCGGATTCAATCGATGCTAGAAGCTCGGCAGGGTCGCTCGCGCCGGTCGGTGGCGCCGCGGCTTCGGCGACCACCGCCGCCACTCGGGCGCCTCCAGGCGCTAGGTTTGTCGGCAGCCGGTCCCAGCCGCTGAGCAGAGGAGCAGAACCCTATGCAGACGATGAGCCCGCTCGACGCGTCGTTCCTTCATGTCGAGGATGCGGTGACGCATATGCATATCGGCTCAGTGGGGCTGTTCGAGGGTCCGGCGCCGGGGCCCGGAGAGGTCAAGCGGGCAGTGGCGGCGAGTCTCCCGCTGGTCCCGCGCTACCGGCAAAGGGTGCGCTTCATACCGTTGGCGCTGGGCCGGCCGGCCTGGGTGGACGACCCGCACTTCAGCCTCGACTACCACGTCCGGCGGACCGCGCTGCCGGCTCCCGGTGGGGTGCAGGAGCTCCGCAACCTGGTCGGGCGGGTGATGTCGCAGCAGCTCGATCGCAACAAGCCGTTGTGGGAGCTGTGGGTGGCGGAGGGCCTCGAGGACGGCGGCTGGGCGCTGATCTCGAAGACCCACCATTGCATGGTCGACGGGGTCTCGGCGACTGATCTGCTCAGCGTGATCCTGGATGACGAGCGGGACCCGGAGCCGCCGGCAGCAGACGACTGGACGCCATCGCCCGAACCGAGCGCCACCAGCCTGATGACGCACTCGCTGACGCTCCGGGCCGCCAGTCCCTACGAGGTGGTGCGCACGGTGCTTGCGGCCGTCCGCGGACCGCGGAAGGTGGCGATGCAGGCAGCCGGAGCAGCGCGGGGGATCGTCAACATGCGCAGCCTGCTCAGCCCGAACCCGAGCTCGCTGAACGGTCCGATCGGGCCGCACCGGACGTGGGACTGGGCGCGCGCGCGCCTGGCCGACATCAAGGAGATCCGCGGCCTGCACGGCGGCACGGTCAACGACGTCGTACTCGCCGCGATCACCAACGGCTTCCGGGAACTTCTCCTGCACCGCGGCGAGGACGTCGAGGATCGCGTGATTCGCACGATGGTGCCGGTGTCGGTACGGACCGACAGCGAGCGTGGCACGTACAACAATAAGGTGTCGGCGATGTTCGCCGAGTTGCCGGTGGCGCTCGAGGATCCCGTCGAGCGGCTCGGGGCGATTCACGAACAGATGCAGGACCTCAAGAGCTCCGGCCAGGCCGTGGCCGCGGAGCGGCTCACCGCCCTTGGCGGTTTTGCCCCCGGGGTGCTGCTGGCCCTGGGTGGCCGGGTGGCGACGCGGCTGCCACAGAACAGCGTCAACACCGTCACGACCAACGTCCCCGGTCCCCAGCATCCGCTCTACCTCGCCGGCCGGCGGATGCTCGAGGCGTTCCCGTTCGTTCCGCTCGGCGGTCAAGTGCGCATCGGCGTGGCGATCTTCTCCTACGACGGCGGCATCAACTTCGGCGTCACCGGAGACCTCGATACTGCCCCGGACATCGGGATTTTGTGCCAGGGCATCGAATACGGGATGACGCAGCTGCTCGGCAAACCGACGCGGGCAAGTCAGCGGCCGCTGGTGCAGGAGAGCACGAAGGCGGCTCAGGAAGGCGCGAAGGCCGCGCACTAGTCGTAGCGACCGTTGCTCCATCTCCACCGCGCCGAACGCGGCGACGCTCTCGCCGGAGCTCTCGCCGCCACCCTGCAGGTCCCGCTCCCGGACCCGTTCGCGCCGGAGATCGTTGCCGTGCCGACGCGCGGGATGGAGCGCTGGCTGACGCAGCGCATGTCCACCTGCCTGGGTGCGTCGGAGGGCCGCAGCGACGGGGTCTGCGCCAACATCGAGTTTCCGTTCCCAGGCCGTCTGATCGGCCGGGCACTGGCCACCGCCTCCGGCGTGGATCCCGATGACGACCCGTGGGCGCCGGAGCGCCTCGTGTGGCTGCTGCTGCAGACGGTTGACGAGTGCCTGGGCGAGCCGTGGCTGGCCGAGCTCGCCGGACATCTGGGCAGCCCGGACGCGAGTGCCGAAATCCCCGAGAAGACCCGCCGCTTCGCCACCGTCCGCCACATCGCCGATCTCTACGACCACTATGGGGTCCGCCGCCCGCGGATGGTCCAGGCCTGGGCCCGCGGTGAGGGCAGCGGTGAAGCGTGGCAGGCCGAGCTCTGGCGGCGGCTGCGCGAGCGGGTGGGAACCCCGAGCCTCGCCGAGCGTCTGGACCCCGCGACCGCCCAGCTGATCAAGCAGCCGGACCTCCTCGAGCTCCCCGGTCGCATCTCCCTGTTCGGCTTGACCCGTCTCCCGGCCAGCTACATGCAGGTGCTGAGGGCACTGGCTCACACTCGCGACGTGCATCTGTTCGTCCTGCACCCATCGCCGGCTCTGTGGGTGAAGCTCGCGCTGCAAGCGACCCAGTCGCCACCGATCGAGCGCCGCAGCGACGACCCGACCGCGTCGGCGGCCACCAATCGGCTGCTCGCCTCGTGGGGCCGGGACTCGCGCGAGCTTCAGCTCGTGCTGGGTCCCGGCGACGAATACGAGGACCACCATCACCCGATCGACGCCCCGGCCACGACGCTGCTCCAGCGGATCCAAGCCGATATCCGCCGCGACCAGCCACCGCCTGGGCCGCCGCTGCCGCGGCAACCGGATCTGCGTCCGCCGCTCGATCCCGACGACCGCAGCGTTCAGATTCACGCTTGTCACGGTCGCGCACGCCAGGTGGAGGTGATCCGCGACGCGATCCTCCACATGCTGGAGCAGGACCCGACGCTTGAGCCGCGCGACGTGATCGTCATGTGCCCGGACATAGAGACCGTGGCGCCTCTGATTCAGGCCGCGTTCGGCGCGGGCCGGGCCGACACTGAGGACGAGCAGCCGACCGACCAGGCACGCCGTCTGCCCGACCTCCGGGTCCGCCTCGCCGACCGCAGCCTGCGCCAGACCAACCCGGTTCTGGGCGTCGTCTCGCTGCTGCTCGCGCTGGCCGACGAGCGGATGGCCGCCTCGCAGCTGCTCGATCTGGCCGACCGCGAGCCGGTGCGCCGGCGCTTTGGCTTCGACGACGACGACGTGGCCCGGATGCAGGAGTGGGTCCTCGACAGCGGGATCCGCTGGGGACTCGACGAGGAGCACCGGGCGCCGTTCAGACTCGACGTCGTCGAGGCCAACACGTGGCGTGCCGGGCTTGACCGGATCCTCCTGGGCGTGGCGATGACCGAGGAGGATCGCCGGATGGTCGGCGACATGCTGCCGCTCGACGACGTCGAGAGCGGCGCCATCGATCTGGCGGGACGAATGGCCGAGTTCGTCGACCGCGTGGCCCAGGTGGTGGACCAGCTGACGCCAGCGCAGACGGTCGCGGAGTGGGCGGCCGCGCTCGGCGCCGCCGCCGACGCCCTGACTGCCACCAGCGACCGCGATTCGTGGCAGCGCGCCGAGCTCCAGCGCATCCTGGACGACATCGCAGGAAGCGCGCCGCCGACGGACACTCCACTCACGCTCGAGCTTGCCGACCTCAGAGCGCTCGTGGCCGACCGGTTGCGCGGCCGGCCCACCCGCGCGAACTTCCGCACCGGGCATCTGACCGTATGCACGCTCGTGCCCATGCGCTCGGTACCGCACCGGGTGGTGTGCATCCTCGGTCTCGACGACGGTGAATTTCCGCGCCGGGCACCACGCGATGGCGACGACCTCCTGCTGGAGCAGCCCCACGTCGGCGACCGCGACCCCCGGGCCGAGGACCGACAGCTGCTGCTCGACGCGGTGCTGGCAGCGACCGAGCGCCTGATCATCACCTACACCGGCAACGACGAGCGCACCAATTTGTCTCGTCCGCCCGCTATCCCTGTCGCCGAACTGCTCGACGTAGTCGAGCGTACAGTGCGCAGCGACGGCCGGCCCCCGCGTGAGCACGTGCAGATCCGCCACCCGCTGCAGCCGTTCGATCCGCGCAACTTCATCACGGGGGCTTTGACGCCCGGCAAGCGGTGGAGCTTCGACCAGGTGGCGCTCGGCGGAGCCCAGGCGCTGACCGGGCCTCGCCAAAGCCGGCCTCCGTTCTTGACCAAGCCGCTCCCGCCGCTCGCGGCCGACCTGATCGAACTGGACAACCTGGTGCGCTTCGCCGAGCATCCTGCGCGCGCGTTCCTGCTCCAGCGCCTGGGAATCAGGGTTCGAGAGTCGCTCGACGAGGTGCAAGATGCGCTGCCGGTCGAGCTCGACGGCCTGCAGGCGTGGGGGGTGGGCCAGCGTTTGCTGGAGGGGCTGCTCGCCGGCGTCGAGCTAAAGGATTGCGTCCGCGCGGAACTGGCCCGCGGCTCGCTGCCCCCCGGGAAGCTCGCGGAGCCGATCCTCGCGCGCGTGGGGCCGATCGTCAAGCAGATCGCAGCCGAGGCGCCGGGGCACGGGAGCGGGCCGTCGGTGTCCCTGGACGTGAACCTCCGGCTGCCCGGCGGCCGGATCCTCGCGGGCACGGTGCCGGGCGTCCACGGAGACACGATCCGGCGGGCCTCGTATTCACGCGTCAGGCCCAAGGACCGGCTGGCGGCGTGGGTGAGGCTGCTGGCGCTGAGCGCGACTCGTCCCGAGCGACCGTTTCAGTCCGCCGTGATCGGCCGCGCCCGCGCGGATGCCTACCGGGCCAACATCACGGTGGCCAAGATCGCCCCACTGCATGCCAATCCCGCCGAGCGCGGGGAGCTGGCGCTCGGTCACCTCGGCGCGCTCGTCGAGCTCTACGACCGCGGAATGCGAGAGGTGCTGCCGATCGCCTGCCAATCCTCAGCCGCCTACGCAAGCGCCGCGGAGGACGGCGGCGACGGGGAGGCGGCGGCGCAGAAGGCGTGGGAGACGTCGTACCGGTTCGAGAAGGAGGATCGGGAGCCCGAGCACCAGCTCGTCTACGGCGGCGCGGTGGCGTTCGCGCGGCTCCTCGAACCGCCTCGCGCCGACGAGCGCGGAGAAGGTTGGGCAGACGAGCGCAGCCGCTTCGGGCGCTACGCGCGCCGCCTGTGGGACGAACTGCTGGCCCGGGAAGTGCTGGGCGACGGATGACGGCCAGCCGCCCGGGCACGACACCGCAGGAGTTCGATCTGCTCGGGCCCCTGCCCTCCGGCGTGACGGTGCTCGAGGCCAGCGCCGGCACCGGGAAGACGTACACGATCGCTGCGCTCACGGCGCGCTACGTGGCCGAAGGTATGCCACTGCAGAAGATATTGCTGATCACGTTCACCCGGATGGCCACCGGCGAGCTCCGTGACCGCGTGCGCGAGCGGTTGGTCGACACCGAGGAGCGGCTGTCGCGCATCCTCAGCGGCGCCCACGATCCCGGCGCCGACGAGATCGTCGCGCTGCTGGCCACGGGGACGACGGCCGAGGTGACGCAACGGCGAAATCACCTGCTGCGCGCGATCGCCAACTTCGACGCCGCCACGATCGCCACCACCCACGGCTTCTGCCAGGAGGTCCTCGCGGAGCTGGGGACGATCGGCGATCTGGACCCGGCGACCGAATTCGTGGAAGACGTCTCGGACCTTGTTGAGGAGGTGCTCGACGACCTCTACGTGCGCCGCTTCCAGAAGCACGGCGGGGCGCCGTTTGACCGCGCCGAGGCCCTGAAGATCGCCCGAAAGGCGGTGGACAATCCCACCGACCGGCTCGTGCCGCAGGACGCTCCGCCGGACTCGGTCGCCGCGATGCGCTACCGGCTGGCCGTCGTCGTGCGAGAAGAGCTCGAGCGGCGCAAGCGGCAGATGGCGATCATGACCTATGACGATCTGCTCACACGCCTAAACGACACGCTCAAGGGCCCGAGCGGACCCGCCGCGACCGCGTTGCTGCGCGGCCGCTACAGGGTCGTCCTGGTCGACGAGTTCCAGGATACCGATCCCGTCCAGTGGCAGATCCTGCACCGCGCGTTCGTGTGTGACGGGGTGACGCTGGTGCTGATCGCCGATCCCAAGCAGGCGATCTACGCGTTCCGCGGTGCTGACGTCTACGCCTACCTCGTGGCTGCGGCCACCGCCGGGACACGCGCGACGCTGCGCCTGAATCGCCGCAGCGATCAGCCGCTGCTTGACGCATACGACGCCCTGTTCGACGACGCACGGCTCGGGCACCCGGAGATCGTCTACCGCCAGGTCACGGCTACCTCCGCCCATCAGGCGGCGCGGCTGATCGGGGCTCCGGACGGGTCCCCGCTGCGGGCGCGTGTGGTCTATCGCGACGAGCCGACGATCGAGCGCACTCCGAAAGGCCTACCCCAGTCGGGATCGGTCCGCGGGCACATCGCCAAGGACCTCGCCGCCGAAGCGGTCCGGCTGCTGTCCTGCGCCGCGCAGATCGAGCACCGGGACTCCGACGGTACGCTGCTCCGCTGCGAGCCGCTCTGTGCAGGCGACATCGCCGTGCTCGTCCGCACCCATGCTCACGCCGACCTGGTCCGCGCGGCGCTCGAGGCGGTGCGAGTGCCGGCGGTGATCAACGGTGCGGGCAGCGTGTTCGCCACACCTTCCGCGCGCGGCTGGCTGCGCCTGCTCGAGGCGATCGACCGCCCGGCCAGCCCGGCCCGGGCGCGCTCCGCGGCGCTGACGCCGTTCCTCGGCTGGAGCGCGGAGCGGGTCGCGACCGCGACCGAGGACGACTGGGAGGATGTCCACCGCCGCCTTCATCGCTGGAACCGGGTATTGCGCGAGAGCGGCGTGGCCGAGCTGACCGAGACGATCATGCTGGGCGAGGACCTGCCCGCGCGCGTGCTCGGCGTGCTCGAAGGCGAGCGTCTGCTGACCGATCTGCGTCATCTGGCACAGCTGCTGCACCGCACGGCGGCGGCGGAGCGGCTCGGGCCGACGGCGCTGCGCGGCTGGCTGGCCCAGCAGATTGCGGCCACCGAGAACGAGGGAGAGGAGGAGCGCACCCGCCGGCTCGAGTCCGACGCGCAGGCGGTCCAGATCCTCACCATCCACCGCAGCAAGGGCCTCGAGTTCCCGGTCATCCTCTGCCCGTTCCTGTGGGCCCCCGGCTGGAGCCCGTCCGAGGGCGAGCCGGTCTTCTTCCACGATGGCGGCCGAGGGAATGAGCGGACGATCGACGTCGGCCTCGACGGCCCGGGCTTCAAGGCCCACAGCCAGCAGCATCGCGTCGAGGAGCGTGGGGAGGACCTGCGCCTGCTCTACGTCGCGCTCACCCGGGCCAAGCATCAAGCGGTGATCTGGTGGGCGAGCGCCTGGGACAGCCAGCACTCTCCGTTGGGGCGGCTGCTGCTCGCCAAAGACGAGAAGGGCAACGTCGCCCCGGACGGCGGCAAGTCGGTTCCCGCCGAGACAGCCGTCTGCGAGCGCTTGGAGGCGCTGGGCGCCGAGGCACCCGGGTGCGTCAGCGTCAGCCGCTCCCGTCTCGGTCTGATGCGCGAATGGAGCCCATCGCTCACCGCTCCGGCCGACCTGCTGGCGGCGCGCTTCGCTCGCCGGCTTGATCTGCGCTGGCGGCGCACCTCGTACAGCGACATCACGGCGGCCGCCCACGAGGAGGTCGTGACCAGCGAGCCCGAGGAGTCGATCGTGATCGACGAGCCCGAAGCGCCCACGCCGATTTCCGCACCCCCGCTGATTCCCGCACCCTCGTCTGAGCAGCCGTCCTCGCTCGGCCTGGATACAGCGTCGCTGCTCGGCGGGATGCCGGTAGGGGCACAGTTCGGGACCTTCGCCCACCGCGTGCTCGAGGCAACCGACTTCGCCGCCGAGGACCTCAGCGACGCACTGGCGGAGCAGATCGCGCAGGCGCAGAAGTGGCGCCGGCTTGAACTCGGCGATGAGGCCGAGGTGGTCACCGGGCTGCGGGCGGCGATCGAGACGCCGCTCGGCGAGCGCGTAGCCGGGAACGCTCGTCTGCGTGACGTGGCGCGCTCTGAGCGCCTGGACGAGCTCACGTTCGAGCTCCCGCTGGTCGGGGGAGACGACCCCAGCGGCCGGCTGACCCTGGCGGCGATCGCCAACGTCCTCCGCGCGCACCTCCCCGCCGGCGATCCGCTGGGCGGGTATGCCGATCGGCTCGAGGACCCCGCCCTGCGCTCGGACCTGCGCGGCTTTCTCACCGGCAGCATCGACGTGGTGATCCGTCTGGCGGGACCGCGGTTCGCTGTCGTCGACTACAAGACCAACTGGCTCGGGCCGCTCGGCGAGGAGCTCCGGCTCGGCCACTACCAGCCGGCCGCGCTGGCCGCGGAGATGAGCCGCGCGCATTACAGCCTGCAGGCGCTGCTCTACACGGTCGCGCTGCACCGCTATCTGCGCTGGCGGCTGGAGGACTACTCGCCCGAGCGCCATCTGGCCGGCGTGCTGTACCTGTTCCTGCGCGGAATGGTCGGAGCTGACACGCTGGTCCGCGGCGGGGCACCCTGCGGCGTGTTCGCCTGGCGTCCCCCAGGTGGGCTGGTCAGCGCGCTCAGCGACGTCCTCGACCAGGGGGGATCGTCATGAGCACTCTTACCCCGCGCACCGATCCGTTCGATGCCCGGATCGCGGTTCGGGCACCCGGGCTCCTGCGCGAGTTCAACCAGGCTCTGGTGCTGTCGGCCGCCGACGTTCACGTCGCGCAGCGGCTGGCTGAGGCCGCCGGCGAGACGGGCGAGGCGGTGATGCTGGCGGCTGCGCTCGCCGTGCGCGGACCGCGGCTCGGTCACGTGTTCGTCGACCTCGCCACGATTGCCGACACGGCCAGCGTCGAGTCCGAGGAGCCGGCCGATCTCTCGACGCTGCACTGGCCGGAACCGAATCCGTGGACAGCCGAGCTGGAGCAGAGCGTTCTGGTCGCGGTGGGCGAGGAGGCCGGTGGCGCAGACCGACCGCTGAGGCTCCTCGGCAGCCGCCTGTACCTCGACCGCTACTGGCGTGAGGAGCGGCGAGTGGCCGCCGACCTGCAGGCGCTGAGCGCCGACGCTCCGCAGGACATCGACCTCGCGCTGCTGCGCGATGGCCTGCGGCGACTCTACCCCGGGGACTCGGATCTGCTCCAGCGGGCTGCCGCAGCCGCGTCGGTGCTCCGCCGGCTGGCGGTGGTGGGCGGCGGTCCAGGCACGGGCAAGACGACGACGGTGGCGCGGATCGTGGCCCTCCAGGCGGAGCAGGCGGCAGCTGCCGGCCTGGGGCCGCCGCTCGTCGCCCTGGCCGCGCCTACGGGCAAAGCGTCCGTGCGCCTCCAGGAGGCAGTCCACAACGAGGCGCCGGGGCTCGACACCGAGCCCGAGGTCAGGGAGATGCTGCTGAGCCTCCGCGCGTCGACGCTTCACAGGCTGCTGGGCTGGCGGCCCGGAAGCCACAGCCGGTTCCGCCATGATCGGGAGAACCGGTTGCCCCACGATTTGATCGTGGTGGATGAGACCTCGATGATCTCGCTCTCGCAGATGGCCCGGCTGCTCGAGGCGGTGCGGTCGGATGCCCGGCTGATCCTGGTCGGCGATCCCGGACAGCTGACTTCGATCGAAGCGGGGGTGGTGCTCGGCGACGTCGTCGGTCCGGCGGCCACGGGCCTGCGCATGGGAGCCGACGCGCGGGCCGCCCTGACTGAGGCGGTCGGCGACGAGCTCCCTGAGCCGGCGCCCACCCCGGTCGCTGCGGCCGGCACGATCGGGGACGGAATCGTCGTGCTCAAGAGCGTGTACCGCTACGGCGCGGCCATCGCTCGTCTGGCCGACGCCATCCGGACCGGAAACGCCGACGGCGCAGTGCAAGTCCTTGAGGGCGGAAGCGCCGAGATCGAATGGCTGCCGCTCGATCTCGAGGCGGGAAGCGGCGACGCTGACCTCGAACCAGTTCGCCGGCACACCGTCGCGACCGGCCGGGCGGTGATCGAAGCGGCCCGGGCCGGAGCGGCCACGGACGCACTGCGCTGGCTGGCCGAATTCAGGCTGCTGTGCGCGCACCGGCGCGGACCGTTCGGGGTTAGCACCTGGGGTTCGCGCCAGCAGGCCTGGCTGAGCGAGGCGGTCGAGGATCTCGACCTCGACCAGCGCGACTACGTCGGCCGGCCGCTGCTGGTGACCGCGAACGACTACGAGCTCGGGCTCTACAACGGCGATACCGGGGTGATCGTGCAGAGCGACCCCGAGCATGCGCTCGCGACCTTCGAGCGCGGCGAGAAGTTGCTGAGCTTCAGTCCTCTGCGGCTCGGAGCCGTCGAGACGCTCTTCGCGATGACGATCCACAAGAGCCAGGGCTCGCAATACGGCACCGCGGCCGTCCTGCTGCCCCCATCAGACTCGCCGATTCTCACTCGGGAGTTGCTGTACACCGCGGTCACCCGGGCGCGGCAGCGCCTGATCCTGGTCGGGACCGAAGCGACCGTGCGGGCGGCCGTGAAGCGCCCGGTGACGCGGGCATCGGGGCTGCGCGAGCGGCTGTGGGGCTGAGCGCCCACATCCTTGACCGCACCCCACGGACGGGCGGATACTCCGGGATCGATGTGCCCTCGCGCCAGCGTCCTGCGGCTGATCGCTGCCGTCGCACTGTGTTTGAGCGCCTGCGGCAACGCGGCCTATTCACGGCCTGCCGCGATGGGCGTTGCGACATGGACCGCCGGTGCACACGTCCATGGCGTCGTCGATCTAAGCGCTCCCCGACGCGACGGCTCGATCTTGGTTGCCGCGGCTGGACATCTGGCGTTGCTTTCACGCATCGGCGAGGTGCGGCGCTACCCGAGCAGCTACTCGGAGCGCACCGGTCTCGAGCCCTACGTCGCGCTGTCAACGGGCCAGCGCGTGAGCGCCGCGCGCTGCGGCTTCGCGCACGAGAGCCTGTTTGCCCTGCGGCTGACCCACGGGACCGGCGTGACGGAGATCGACACGCGTGGCCGTGCGCGCAAGTTCGCCACGCTCCCCCGGCATGGGCTCGAGAACGGGATCGCGTTCGACTCGGTGGGGCGGTTCGACCATCGGCTGCTGGTGAGCGCCGTCGTCGCGGGCCAGACGACGCTCTACGCGATCGACTGCCGCGGCAAGGTCACGACACTGACCAGGACGGCACCACGAAGCGAGGGCGGGATTGCGCTCGCGCCAGCAGCGTTCGGCCGGTTTGGCGGCGAGCTGATAGTTCCGGACGAGCTGTCCGGAAACTTGGTGGCGATCGGACCAGACGGTGGTTCGACGCTGCTTGCGCCGTCAGGGCTGGCCCATGGTCAGGACATCGGGGTGGAAAGCCTCGGATTCGTCCCGGCGCGCTTTGCCGCTGCGCTGGTGGCAGACCGCCGGACACATCGCAACCGCCACCCCGGAGATGATGTGATTCTCCGCATCCGGCAGGCTGCGCTCGCCGCGGTCGGGGTGCGGGCCGGAGAATTGCTCGCGGTAACCGAAGGCGGCGCCCAGACGGTCGCGGTCAGCTGCGCGGCTGCCTGCACCGTCCGTCACGTTGCCGACGGCCCCGCCGTCGCGCACGTCGAAGGCCACGTGGTGTTCAGCGCGGGGGCGCGGGGAGGGTGAGCAGGGCGGCGCTGCCGGAAGGGAGCGTGACGCGATACGTGCCCCTGGACGGCCGCAACGTCACGGTCTCGATGGGGCCTTGGAGCGCGCCGCTTTCGGTAGCCATGCCGAAGCTCTGGCCCCCAAGCGTCACGCCGGTGCTCGCCGCCGCGCTCGGGGCTCGAAGGCGCTCCAGCACTGCGACCGCGCTGCTACCCGGCCGGCGCACTGCGACAACGTGCGCGCGGGCGGTGTCCTTGTTGATCAGGACGACGCGGATCCGTCCATCGGGGGCCCGGGTCGCCCAGAGTTTCGTCTGGGCGCCGGCGCGAGGCGAGAGGCCCAGCAGCTGCGATCCCGGGGGCGTGGCCTGCGCGAACATCAGCAGCCCGTAGTACTCCGGTGCCACCGCCGCACGCCAGCGCCCGGCGGCGCGGCTGATCCGGAACAGCTCGTAGCCGGCACCCGGAAAGGTGTGGATATTGACCCCGTCCACACCGGCCCGGGCGAGCTCGAACAGGGCGTCGAGCGCCCACAGCGCTGACGCGAACGTGTTGCTGGTGCTGAGCGCCGCTCCGCAAGAGACGGTGTTCAGCTCGTCGACGCGCAGCGGCGCGCCGTGTCCGTGCGCGATCGCGGCGTACGGCGCGAGGCTGTGCGCGAGCCCGGTCGACGCTTCTGCCGAGAGGAGATGGGGGATCGTCGGATAGCGAGACGATCCAGGGCGAATGAAGCACGACTGCAGGGGATAGCGGTGCAGGGTGACCAGGCCGAGCCGCGGCTGGGCGCGCAGGAAGCCGGCCAGCTGATCGGTCCAGGCGAAGCTGCCAAACGCCGGGCCGGCCAGCGGCAGCTGCGGCAATCCGCTCCCGGTCGCGGTGAAATCCCGCGCGAACGCACTGAAGTCGTAGGACGCCGGACGGCCGGTGACGGGCCGTCCGTCGGCCGTGCGATACCACGCGAAGTGACCGTAGAGGTCCGGTTCGTTTCCGAGCTCGAGCGCCTGCACGGATGTCATGCCGGTGGCGCCCACCAGGGCGTTTGCCTCGGCTGCCGCCAGCGGCGGGCTGCCGGCCTCGAGGTTGAGACCAAGAATCAGTCGTGCGTTCAGGCTCGCCGTGAGCGAGCGCATGAGTGCCAAAAAGCGCTGGCTCAGCGTGAACGTCACCCCGGCCGGGCGGGCGATTCCCGCGGCCGGCGACCAGGCCCCATCGCTGCTGGCACCGCCGATCCGCAGCACCGGCGCCTGACCCGGCGAGAGATTGCGGATCAGCTGGACAAACACCGGATCGAGCGCACTTGGGTCATCGCCCGCGTAGGCCGCGACGGCGGCGTATTCCAGCGACAGCCCGAGAAACCCTGCCGGCACCACGCGGCCGCCGTCGACCCGAGCACCGATGGTCACGCTCGCCTCGAGACCTCCGCGGCCCGAGCCGCCGGACCGCGCGTCGATCAGCACGAGAACGACGACGATGACGGCCACGATCGTCAGCAAGCTGACGTCGATCACCCGGTAGCGCCCGCGAAATGCGCCGTCCATACTTGCAGTGTTACGTGGCAAGTCGCTCGGCGACCCCGGGGGGCTGAGGCCAACCACCAACCCTCGGAGGAGCCGGCCAGAGATGGAGCACCAGATAGACCCGCAGCGCATCCACCACGCGTGGGACAACACGCTCGAACCGACGCTCGAGGTGGCCTCGGGCGACGAGGTCAGCTACGACCTGTTGATGGCTGGTCACGGCCAGGTTCACGAGGGCGCGAGCTTTGCCGAGACGAATTTCGATTTCGACACGCTCTACAACCTGCTCGGTCCGCTCTACGTCCAGGGAGCGCGCCCGGGGGACACGCTCCGGGTTGACATCCTCGACCTTCAGCCGGGTGACTGGGGCTGGTGCGTGATCCTGCCCGAGCTCGGCACCCTGCCCTCCGAGTTCCCCGATCCCTACCTGCGAACCTTCGATCTGCGCGGCCGGGCGGAGGCCGAGCTCGTGCCCGGCGTCCGGATTCCGTGCGCGCCGTTCCTGGGCACGATGGGAACCCATCCGGACGAGCCGGCGACCGCATCCGCGTTCCCGCCGCACAAGGGCGGCGGGAACATCGATACTCGTCACCTCACCGCGGGGACGACGCTGTGGCTGCCGGTGTGGTGCGAGGGAGCGCTCTTCTCCTGCGGGGACCCGCATGCGATGCAGGGCGATGGTGAGGTCTGCGTGGCCGCGCTCGAATGCGACATGCGCGCGCGCCTGCGCGTCACCGTCGAGCAGCGCACGATCCCCGCACCGTACTTCCGCACCGCCGGCGCGCTCACGCCCAAGGTCGACGCTGCCGGACACCACGGCGCGATGGGCATCGCCCCCGACCTGATGCAAGGCACCCGGAAGGCCGTGGCGGCGATGGTGCAATGGATCGTCGCTGAGCACGGTCTCTCGAAACAGGACGCCTACATGCTCTGCAGCCTCGCGGGCGACCTCAAGATCTTCGAGGTCGTGGACGCGGGCATATGGAACGTCGGACTGACCCTGCCGGTTTCCGTGTTCACCGATCAAGGAGCGCAAACGTGAGTGAGATCGTCCGCGCCCCAGGTTCATGACGAGTGCATAGGCGGTCCGACCGGAACGTCCGTCGAGATACCAGGGTACGTCGACGAGAACGACCCCTGGGCGTCGTTGCTGGACGCAAGCGAGCCGACGACGGGGCGCATCGATGAAGCGCGCCACAGCGAGGTCGACAGCCGGCCCTTGCGTCCGAGCGAGCATTCGGATAGACATTCGCACCATTGTCCAGACACCTGTCTCGTATGGCAGACACGTCGGCCAGCTCGGTCAAGTCGGCCGAGCGTCTGATCGATGTGCTCGAGTTGCTGGCCGCTCGGACGCGCCCGGTGCCGACGATGGCGATCGTGCGGGAATGCTCAATCCCGAAGAGCAGCGCTCACCATCTGCTGAACGTGATGCGCGCGCGCAACCTCGTCACCTACCACGAAGCCGAGCGGGCGTGGGGATTGGGGGTTTCGGTGTTCGAGATTGGGTCCGCGTACCTGCGCTCGGAGCCGCTGCAGAGGTTGGGCCGGCGGATCCTGATTGAGGTCACCCAGCAGACCGGAGAGACCTCGCATCTGGCGGTACTGCACGGCACCGAGGTCCTCTACATCGACAAGGAGCAGCCATCCCGTTCGGCGGCGCAGCTCGTGACTGAGGTTGGGGTGAGACTGCCGGCGCACCTGACCGCCGTCGGCCGGGCGATCCTCGCGGAGCTCAGCGAGCCTCGGGTCCGGGAGCTTTATGCGGGGGAGCCGCTCGTTCAGCGCACCGGTCAGGGACCGACGAGCGTCGACGGGCTCCTGCACGACCTGGCCGCCGTCCGCCGCCGGGGCTACGCATTGGACGATGAAATGGTCACGCCGGGAATCTCGTGCGTTGCCTCCCCGGTCTTCTCACACGAGGGCGTTCCGGTCGCCGCGCTGGGCGTCACCTACGTTGCCGCTCAGCGTGCCACTGAGGACGTCGAGCTGGCCGCATCGGTGGTGCTGGAAATGAGCGCTCGCCTGTCGATCAGTCTCGGCTGCCCGCCCGGCGAATCGAGAGCTGCGCGTCACGTCGACCACGAGGAGCTGCTTTGAGCGACTACAGCGGAATGCACGTAACGCGTGAAGGCGAGGTCTACCGTACTCACCGCGAGAGTCGCGAGGCCCGCGTCGAGACGGCGGTCGATTTCGGCGCGCGGCGCCCGCCCGAGCTGGCGACCACGCTGTCGTTCTTCGACCACATGCTCGAGATGCTCGGCTGGTACGGCGACTTCGTGATCGATGCCAGCTACGAGGTCAAGACGTTCAGGCTCATGCATGTCGTGGTCGAGGACACCGGTCTCGCTCTCGGAGCATCCTTTGGCGAGGTCATCAGAGCACGGATCGCGGACGGGGTCGAGTCCTCCGGGGCCGGACACGGGGTGATGGACGAGGCGAGCGCGTTCGCGCAGGTCTCCTTCGAAGGCCGGTCCAACAGCTTCGTGACCCGCGGAGGCGCGAGTGCCCTGGAGCGGGTCGAGGACATGCTGGCGGTCGACCTCGTCGCGTTCTTCGAAGGCTTCAGCCAGGGTGGTCGGTGCACGGTCCACCTGCGCCTGGACGAGGGCAGCCGCGATCCGCATCATGCGTGGGAGGCGGGCTTTCGCTCGTTCGCCAGGGCTTTGCGCGCGGCGGCTGCGCCGAATTTGCGGCGCGCGGGGATGACCGCAGGCGTGAAGGGGACGCTCGATTGAACGCTCGCGCAGACGGCCGGCGGATTCTCGTCTCAGGCGGGACGAGCGGGATCGGCGCGGCCACCTCCAGGCGCCTGCGCGAAGAAGGGGCGAGGGTCTGGATCCTCGGCGGGCGTCAAGCGACGCTGCGCGTGGCGCTCGACGAGCTCGACGTCGCCGGCGGCTCGCTCTGCGACGTCAGCGACGAGGACGCCGTCGAGCGCGCCCTGGCAGAGGCCAAGGCCACCCTCGGCGGCCTGGACGGAGCGTTCGTCAACGCCGGCATCGACGGTGAGGGTTGCGGCGTGCTGGAGCTGAGCGTCGAGCACTTCCGCCGCGTGCTCGAGGTCAACGTCCTCGGGGCGTTCCTCGTGGCCCGCGCGGCCGCACGGACGATGACCCAGGGTGGCGCGATCGTCATCAACGCGTCGGTCAACGGTGTACGACCTGAGGCCGGGTTCGCCGACTACAACGCCTCGAAGGCGGCGGCCATCTCGCTTGCCCAGACGATGGCCCTCGAGCTCGCCGATCGGCGCATCGCGGTGATCGCGATCTGCCCGGGCTACGTGCGCACGAAGATGACCGAACCGTATCTCGACGACCCGGCAACCGCGGCCGAGCTCCTCAAGCAGATTCCCGCAGCTCGATTCGGCGAGCCCGCCGAGGTGGCCGGCCTGGTCGCGTTCCTGCTCTCGGGCGAGGCTGCGTACATGACCGGCGGTGTCGTGACGATCGACGGAGCTCGCAGTGTCTGAGTGCACGACCGGGCCGATGAGGGTGCTCCGCTGGGACGAGCTCGACGAGGCAGGCCGCGGGCAACTGCTCGAGCGCCCGGCCGGCCTGCGCATGTTCGACCCCGCTCTGCGTGAGGGGGTCCTCGCCATCGTCGAAGACGTACGCGAGCGGGGAGACGCCGCGGTGCTCGAGGCGCTCAGGCGCTTCGATGGCTGCACGGTCGCACCCGACGGACTGCGGGTAAGCGAGGACGAGTTCGCCGCTGCGCGCAGCACCGTCGGCGCCGAGCTGACCCGCGCGATCCGCGATGCGATCGATCACTGCAAGCGCTTCAACGAGCGTGTCCAGGAGGGTGCCGACTGGCGCATGGAGCTCGAGCCCGGACTGACCGTGGGCGAGCAGTCCTCGCCGATCGCCAGCGCCGGGCTGTTCGTCCCCAGCGGCAAGGCCAGTTACCCATCGGTCCTGGTCCAGCTCGGCTCACCGGCGGTTGTCGCCGGCGTTCCCGAGATCGCGGTGGTCGTGCCGCCTGTGCCTGGCTCACAGGGGCACGTCGACCCCGCGGTGCTGGTGGCGGCCGACGAGCTGGGGCTGCGAACGGTCCTACGCGCCAATGGCCCCGCGGGGGTTGCCGCGCTGGCGTTCGGCACCGAGAGCTTCCCGAAGGTAGTCAAGGTCGTCGGCCCGGGGAGCCCCCCGGTCGTCTGCGCTCAGCTCGAGGTTCAGCGCTACGGCTGTGCGACACAGATGCTGCTCGGTCCTTCCGAGAGCCTGATCCTGGCCGACTCGAGCGCCGACCCGTATCTGCTCGCGGCGGATCTGCTGAACGAGGCCGAGCATGGTCCCGACTCGTCCTCGGTGCTGGTGACCGACGACGAGGGCCTCGTCGAGGCCGCGCAGGAGCAGCTGACGCGCCAGCTCGCTCGTCTTCCCGAGCCGCGCCGCGGATATGCGGCCGGCGCACTGGCAGTCAACGGGGGGGCGATCATCGTCTCGGACCTCCAGGCCGGCATTGCCTTGGCCAACGCCTACGCCCCGGAGCACATGCAGCTCGTGGTGCAAGACGAGGTGCAGTCGCTCCGCGCCCTGCATCATGCCGGCGAGATCCTCGTCGGTCAGTGGACGCCGATCTCGGCGGCCAACTATGTGATCGGCGTCCCCGCCGCGCTGCCGACCGGGCGGTTCGCCCGCGTCAGCACCGGCGTCACCGCACAAGCCTTCACCAAGAAGACGTCGATCGCCCAGGCGGACGAGCGCGCGCTCCGGAGGCTCGCGCCGACCGTTCTCGCGCTCGCCGAACACGAAGCGTTTCCCGCGCACGCGGCGGCAGTCCGTGCGCGTTTTGACCGCTCAGATCGCCCAACCTCAGGAGACCTCGCATGACCAAGTTCACTCGCACCATCGCTGCCGTCCTCGCGTCCGTCGGGTTGCTGGTCGCGCTCAGCGCCTGTGGCAAGGCGGGCAGCTCGCAGGGCAACACCGCGTCGTCGGGCAGTGGGCCGACCACGACCGCGGCGATTCCGGCCAAGGCGGAATCCGGGACGTTCCAGATGGGCATCGAACCCTGGCTCGGCTATGGGCCCTGGCACGTGGCCAAGCAGAAGGGCTTCTTCGGCGCCAACGGCGTCAACGTCAACATCTCGAACTTCACCACCGACGATCAGATCAACGCCGCGCTGGCCTCCGGCAAGCTCGACGGCGCGAACATCGCCACCCATACGATGCTCCGCCTCGCGGCGGCCGGGCTGCCGATAACGGCCGTCCTGCTCGAGGACGAGAGCGAGACGGCCGATGCTGTACTGGCCGGCCCCGGGATCAAGTCGATCAAGGACCTGAAGGGCAAGAAGGTTGCCTACGAGGAGGGAACGACCAGCGACATCCTGCTGCACCACGCGCTCGCGGCGAACGGGATGACGATCGCCGACATCAAGAAGGTTCCGCTCGCGGCGGCCGACGCCGGGGCGGCGGCGATCGCGGGCAAGGTCGATGCGGCCGTGACCTACGAGCCGTACCTGACCACGGCGCTGCGTCAGAACAAAGCCTTCAAGCTGATCTACACCGCCGGCCAGGATCCCGGCCTCGTGGGCGACGTGTTCGTGGTGCGCAACGACGTGCTCAAGAGCAGGCCCGGACAGATCGCGGCGCTGCTGCGGTCCTGGCAGCAGGCGGTCACGTACTACCGGACGAGCACGCCCAGCGCGCAGGCGATCATCACTACCGCGGTTGGCGCCAAGCCCGGTGATCTCACTACCGCCTTCAAGGGCGTGAAGATCTACTCGCTGCCGGACAACGTGGCGCAGCTGTCCGGCGCTTATCTGAACAAGACGATCGTCGATGTTCTCCAGGCGGCCAACCAGGCCGGTCTGATCAAGGGTGCCGTCAATCCGAAGGGCCTGATCGACAGCGGCTTCGTCACCAAGGTGGCCAAGGGATGAGCAGCGGCTCGCGGCAGGCGTCGACAGCGGCACCGCTCGGGCAGCGGCGCGGCCGTCGGCGCCGGCGCCGGCCGGAGATGCTGCGCATCGGCGGCCGAATGCGAGCCCGGAACTTCATTCTGATCTCGGCTGGGGTCTTCGCCTTTCTCCTCGGGCTCTGGTGGCTGGCCACGTACGCGGGCTGGGTGAAAGCGTTGTTCCTGCCTCCTCCTGACCAGGTGTTCAACGAGTTGCTGGGCCGCCTGCGCAGCGGGGACCTGATCGGCGACGCAAAGGTCTCGATCTACCGGATCGCCGTCGGCTTCACGCTGGCTACGGTCATGGCGATCCCGCTGGGCGTCCTGGCCGGCACCTACCGCTTCTGGGAAGCCGTGATCGAGCCGCTTGTCGACTTCGTCCGCTACATGCCGGTGGTCGCGTTCGTACCGCTGACGATCTTGTGGGCCGGCATCGACGACCGGCAGAAGTTTCTCGTCGTGTGGATCGGCACGTTCTTCCAGCAGGTGCTGCTGATCATGGACAACGTCAAGCGCGTACCGCTGGACTTCGTCGACATCGGTCGCACGTTCGGGATGAAGGACCGCTCAATCCTGGCGCGGATCGTCGTGCCGAGCGCCGCGCCGGGCATCTGGGACTCGATGCGAATCAGCCTCGGGTGGGCGTGGACCTGGGTCGTCCTCGCCGAGCTCGTCGCTGCCACTTCGGGACTTGGCTACCGGATCACTACCGCGCAGCGGTTCTTTCAGACCGACACGATCATCGCGTACATCGTCGTGCTGGGGGTGCTGGGACTGATCACCGACCAGACGATGAAGGCAGCTGGACGGCGGATGTTCCGCTACGCCGAGGCGCGACGATGACCGACGCGAGCACCAAGCTGAAGGTCGAACAGCTCGGCAAGGTGTTCGCGGTCGAGCGCGATGAGCTCGTGGCGCTCGACGGCGTCAGTCTCACGATCGCTGAGAATGAGTTCGTCTCCCTGGTCGGGACCTCGGGCTGCGGGAAGTCGACGCTGCTGGCGATCGTCGCCGGTCTTCAGGACCCGAGTTCAGGCGAGGTGCTGGTCGATGGGGAGCCGGTGCAGGGACCCGGACGTGATCGCGGCGTCGTATTCCAGACCTACACCCTGTTCCCCTGGCTGACATCACGCGAGAACGTCGAGTTCGCCTTGCGCGAGGAGGGCCTGAAGCCGGCGGAGCGCAGAAGCCGCGCGCTCGAACAGCTGCAACTGGTGGGACTGGAGCGGTTCGCCGAGGCGTACCCGAACCAGCTCTCGGGTGGGATGAAGCAACGCGTGGCGATCGCGCGGGCGCTCAGCTACCGGCCCGCGATGCTGTTGATGGACGAACCGTTCGGGGCGCTCGACGCGCTCACCCGTCAGCTCATGCAGGAGCTGTTGACGCGCGTGTGGGAGCAGCATCGGCTGACCGTGCTGTTCGTCACCCACGACGTCGAGGAAGCGGTCTTCATCTCAGACCGCGTGCTGATCATGACCAACCGGCCAGGGCGCATCAAGCAGCAGGTCGTCGTCGACCTTGAGCGTCCACGTCACTACGACATGCTCTCCTCACCGCGCTTCGGCGAGCTCCACGGCGAGGTACTTGGGTCGATCCGCGAGGAATCACTGGCCAACGACCCGGCGCAGGCGCCGCGGTGAGCTCCCGCGGCCGGATATGACGCTGGCCAGAGGCCCGCTGAGCGTGACCGGCCGGCCACTCGGACGTGAATACGCCGTCGTGCTCGCCCACGAGCACCTGCTGATCGACATCCGCTGCTGGCTCGATGAGTCAGATCCAGAAACCCGCCACCTGCGCGACAGTCCCGTCGATTCGACAACGCTTGCTGAGGTTCAGCGCAACCCGTTCGCGTGCCTGGACAACCTCGTGCTGGACAGCGTGCCGCTGGTCCTGGGCGACCTCCGCCGCCTGGCGGACTGCGGGCCGGCCCTGGTGATCGACGTCACGCCGGTGAACGTCGGCCGCGACATCCCCACGCTGGCCGAGCTCTCACGTGCGACCGGCGTTGACATCGTCTGCGGCTGCGGGCGCTACATCGCCGAGTCTCGGCCGGATGACGACCTCGCAACAAGCGCCGAGGCCTACCGCGACGAGATCCTGGCCGAGCTGACGGCCTCCGGTTCTCGTCCCGCGGTGATCGGCGAGATCGGCACCGGCGATCCGATCCAGCCGGTGGAGGCTGCCGCACTGCGAGGAGCGGCGATGGCTCAGGCGCAGTCGGGGGCCCCGCTTTACGTCCACCTCCACCCCTGGGGTCGCCGTGGCCACGCGGCCTTGGATCTCGTGCAGGCCGGCGGTGGCGATCTCGAGAGGACGATTCTCTGCCACCTGGACCCCCAGATCCCGAACGGCCTCGAGTATCACCGTGGGCTGCTCGGGCGCGGCGCCACGATCGCGTTTGACCTCTGGGGCGACGAGTATCGCTACGGCGCGGTCTCGATGCCCACCGACGACCAGCGCGTCTCGGCCACCCGCGAATTGATCGCCTCCGGGTACGGCGCCCAGCTCGTGCATAGCCACGATGTGTGCACGAAGACCCAGTTGCATGCGTTTGGCGGGGTCGGGTACGACCATCTTCCGCGCGTGATCGCTCCGCGGCTCCGCGCGGCTGGGCTTGACCGCGTCGAGGTCGATCGGCAGCTCGCCGGCAATGCCCTCGCACTCCTGCACCGCGACCAGCTCCCGGAGCCTCGGGAGCACCGCGCCGGAGTCATCCCACGCCGGAGTCATCCTGAACCCGCGTGAAATCCGCGCCTTGCTCACCCTGCGGCGTCCCGAGTGGCGTGCCGGCGCTCGACGTCTGCGTGACTGCCACCAGGTGAGCGACCTGCGCAAGCTCGCGTCGCGTCGAATGCCCAACGCGGTGTTCGATTACGTCGAGGGCGGTGCCGACGAAGAGCTGAGCCTGGCGCGCAACCAGGCGGCTTTCCGTCAGTGGGAGTTCGTTCCGAGGAATCCCTCGGATGTGTCATCGACCGACGCCTCGACGTCCCTGTTTGGCCGGGCGCTGCGCTTCCCGCTGATCTGCGCCCCCACCGGTTACTCACGGATGATGCACTCCGGCGGAGAGCTGGCGGTCGCTCGGGCGGCGGCCCGAGCCGGTGTCCCCTACACGCTCTCGACCGTCGCGTCGACCTCGGTCGAGGACGTCGCCTTAAGCGGGCATCCGGATCTCTGGTTTCAGCTCTACGTGTGGCGCGACCGTGGGCTCACGCGCGATCTGCTTGGACGGGCCTGGGCCGCCGGCTATCGCGTGCTGGCGGTGAGCATCGATGCTCCCGTGGCTGGCCATCGGATCCGCGACGTCCGAAATGGCCTCACGATTCCTCCCCGGCTGAGCGCTCGGGCGCTGCTCGGCATTGCGCTGACGCCCTCGTACTGGACCGACATGCTCTCTCACCCGGCGATCACGTTCGCGAACGCTCCCCCCGGCCTGGAGCCCGGCCGGGGGCTGACGATCGAGAACATGACGGCCCAGTTCGAGCCCGGCCTCACCTGGGCTGACATAGCCGAACTGCGCGCCCTCTGGCGAGGCGCGTTGATTGTGAAAGGAGCTTTCGATCCGGTTGGCGCCCGCAACGCGATCGCCGCCGGCGCCGACGGGCTTCACCTGTCCAACCATGGCGGGCGCCAGCTGGATCGCGTCGTGCCGCCGATCGAGCTGCTGCCCCAGGTGCGCGAGTCGGTTGGACCCGAGACCACGATCGTGGTCGACTCCGGCATCCGCCACGGAAGCGATCTGGCCGTCGCAATCGCCCTCGGGGCAGACGCCGGCGCCGTCGGACGGGCCTACTTGTATGGCCTGATGGCCGCCGGCGAGGCCGGTGTGGACCGCGCGCTCACGCTGCTGTTCTCCGAGTTCAAGCGCACGATGGCGCTCCTCGGCATCGCCTCGGTCGCAGAGCTGCAGGCCGATGGGGCTCGATTACTGAGAAGTCGAGTAGCTGGCGGGGCCCTCACCTAATCCCATCGGTCGAATCCGCTCCAGCGGGGCCCGGCGCTGTTGAGACTCCCGCGGTTGGGCACCGGCCAGGGCTCCCCCCATGCGCGGTCTAAGATCGAGCCATGCATGGGTACGTCGAGGGGGCTGGCTGGTGGGGCGGAGGGAGCCCGGTCAGCCATCGGTGGCGTGCGGGTGCCTGAACGCATCCCCGCACCGGCTGCGGCCGGATCAGGCGGCCCGGGACTGGTAGTGGTCGTTGGTTCGATCAACCTCGATTTGGTCGTGCGCGTTGATCGCCTGCCGAAGGCCGGCGAGACGGTGGTGGGGGGGACGCTTGAACGTCACGGTGGCGGGAAGGGCGCCAATCAGGCGGTTGCTGCCGCGCGCGCGGGGGCCGAGGTGCGCTTCATCGGGGCAGTCGGCGAGGACGACTTCGCTGAGCAGGCGCTGGAGGAGCTGCGCCGCGAGAAGATCGACGTATCCGGGGTGGTTCGTACGTCCGCTGTGAGCACCGGGGTTGCCTGCATCGTCGTTGACGAACGTGGCGAGAACCAGATTGCGGTTGCCTCGGGCG
>JRHI01000394.1_pt1 | contig 48314 bp, 37 predicted proteins | sample 215371 | NCBI WGS metagenome assembly JRHI01 (sample SAMN02929681, study PRJNA255918) | sediment metagenome | biome: cave system; feature: Ice Cave; material: Sediment; isolation source: sediment from deep within a dark volcanic ice cave with no known source of... ... | reverse complement strand
CCGCTGTTTCCTCGTCCTCACAGGAAAGTCACCTGGCTTCCCTCTTGAACGTCCTGTTGAACAATTAAATCAACATAGCCTAGAAGTCATAATTCCTGGATAAATTCATTCTGTGATACTCATCCCGCTCGCTCGTCAATTCCTGCCGTTACCGATCGCGAAGCCTAAATGCATTTCGCGTATCGCACTCGGATCTCGCCGTTCATGTGTTCCATGTCGGGCAGTGCATTTTGTGGCAGACATGCATAAAAGCGAACAGCGCTGCTGACACCACAATAGAAAACTCTTGCACAATTCGAATCTTCACTTCTTCCGGCCCACGATATTGACAGTACTCGATAACGCAAGTTCATTAAGAAATCCAAAACGGCAAGGTCTAAAAATTGGCATCGATCACGGATTGACCAATCGCACTTCGGTGAGGGATTCCATCGGAGCTCAGTTTGACCTTCAGGGTGAGAAGTATGCACTGAACGCAACAAATGTTTTGCCCGTCACATCAAGTCATACTTCCAATATATAATTAAAGCGATGATTTATGGAGACGAGTGGTCATCTACACATCGAACTGTCAAAAGATGACACCTGCATTCGTGCCATTCAACGGACTAGCTGATTCGGCGCATACGTAACATATCGGTGCTCGCCTGTCTCCGAAAGTAGACAACTAGCCCCATTCCTTTGAGGCGCCTACTCGTAACGGACTCGAGTCGGCCGCCATTAAAATCTTTCCCAAATCGCGTTTATCAGTGGAAAGTATTCGCCTGTTGACATGCACGAGCTTCACGACGTGTGGAACATTTTCCAGGCAAAGTATGCTTACTGCCATCGATTAGCTCAAGTGATACCGCCGTAGCCGTCAAAAAAATTGCTGCGGATTTGATTTTGCCGTCCGTTGGGGCCTACGAGTGTAAATCACCATTCGAGCGGTGACCTAGCAAAGGTCTTCTTTTCTTCATATTGAGAGTTAGTTACATTGACCGGAGTCTCCGAGTAAGCACAATTCGCGCCAATGCTGCGTCTACGGGGTACTGAAAGGGCTAGTATTAATAGCTTTCTCAGCAAAGTGCTTGGAGTTTTTGGGCAAATTGGGAAAAATTTTACCAGTTTCCCGAATTGCGCAAAGATTTGGTACGTCCTAGATTAGAACGTACCGCGAACTCCTCGCTCGTCTCCAACCCTAGCTTAAGCCTCTAGCCCTGCGAACAACCCACCCTACAGTTTGGCCTGAAATATGCATTGAGGTAGGCGAGTATTCCCCTCGTCAGTAATTGGTCGGGCGTTTCTGGAAGTGTATCGTGCCGGATATGCGATTTTTTGCGACGGTGACGGTTTTGCGTTAACGGAAAAGACGATCTTCAAGTTGAGGACACGAGATTCTGTGACTCAAGGGACGCAGGTCTGTCAAAACGTTTAGAAACGCGAAGCAAGTTAATGCTGAGGTCAAAAATTAATCTATGAAAATCTTAGTCACCGGCGGAGCAGGATTCATAGGCTCGAGCGTGGCGGCCGGCTACGATTTAGCCGGACACGACGTAACCGTCGTCGACGATCTGTCCACGGGTCGCAGAGAGAATCTTTCAGAGGACATTCCACTATTTCCCATCGACATAACTGACTATGAATCACTCGAGCGCGTATTTGACAAGGTGCGCCCCGATGTCGTAAGCCACCACGCAGCTCAATTGGATATTCGGCGTTCTCTCCGCGAACCGTTGATCGACGCGAAAATAAACGTTTTAGGCTCGCTTTCCGTACTTGAAGCGGCCGTTCGGTATGAAGCAAGGAAAGTAATCTTTGCTTCTAGTGGAGGAGCGATTTACGGGGAACCTAGCTCACTGCCCGCGGCAGAATCAACAGCAGAAATGCCGATCTCGCATTACGGTGTTGCGAAGCTGAGCGTCGAGCGTTATCTCCACGCATATCATTTTCTGTATGGACTGAAGTTTACGATATTGCGCTACGCGAACGTCTACGGCCCGCGACAAAATCCATACGGCGAAGCTGGAGTAGTCGCAATTTTCAGCGGTCAGGCGCTCCGGAATGAAGTTTCGACAATTTTCGGGAATGGTTCAAAAACGAGAGACTACGTATTCATAGACGACGTAGTCTCGGCCAACCTGCTAGCTCTCGAAAAAGGTGATTGCGGCGTGTTTAATATTGGACGCGGTATCCAGGTCAGTGATTTCCAGATCTTTCAGGCCATTCAACACGTCTCGGAGCAGAAAAATGAACTGAGATTTGCACCCCATCGCACGGGCGAAGTGCAACATATCGCTCTGGACTTTAGCGCTGCTCGGCAGTTCCTCTCCTGGACGCCTGCAATCGGGTTGGAAGAAGGCTTAGCAAAAACGATCGATTACATTCGAAGCGAGATTGGATCCGAAAAACCCGCAGATACAGGGTCGATTGTTTTATCCACAGATAGGTCATGTTGTCGTCAAGTTCAATTAGCGAGCGGTTTAGATGTGAAACGTCGCGGGCGTAAGACCATCCGGAGGAGAAGTATCAAAAATGGCTGACGATTACCCTTGGTTTGCCATTCGAGTTAAATCGCAGTGCGAGCATCTGGTTTCGGTCACCCTTCGCCACAAAGGGTACGAGGAATTTTTGCCTCAGTATTGGTCGCGACGTCTTTGGTCAGATCGCGTCAAGCTGATGCAAAGACCCCTTTTCGCGGGTTATATATTCTGTCGGTTCGACGTTGATAAGCGTAGGTCCATTCTTGACGTACCTGGAGTCTTTCATATTGTCGGTCTGGGCAAGAAGCCCGTTCCCATCGACTTGGCAGAGATTGAGAACCTTCGTGCCGTTGTACGATCTGGGCAGACTGTCTGGCCATGGGCCGGCCTTGAAGTCGGGGGCATAGTTCGAATCGAAATTGGGCCGCTGAGTGGAATGCAGGGGACGTTGTTACGGTTCAAGGGTTCGAGTCACCTTATTCTCGGAGTTAAATTATTGAACCGCTCTGTCGCTGTTCAGGTCGACGAAAGTTGGGTCGTGCCATTGCAACCGAACTATGTTCATAAGTTCGTAAATAATGTCGGTAAAAGCACTCGAGATAGTAAGCCAGCGGTCTCCAATATCATCGTCCAAAATTAGAAGGCTCTTTGACTTTTCAGAACAGACTACTTGAAACTTTACCTCTACCGGAATTTTGCATCGAACTAATACGTCTTTGAGTGAAATCATATTACATCCCAACGGGACTGCAAGATCGTCTCCGACGATCCTTTATGTAGAACCCTTCAAAACTGACGCCAATCAAGCAACCCGCGAGCCGAGCGGCCTTCTTGACTACTGGTACATCATATCTAGCCGACTGCCATTGATCGGCCTCCTGGTTATCGCTGGTATAGCCCTAGCCACTTTCTGGAGTTTATGGCAAGAGCCTATTTATCAAGCGCGGCTAACTTTGGAGATTCAGAATCCAAATGAGAACGCGCTTAATGTCAAGATCGGCGGGCTCGAGGCCGAGGGCGCTTCGACGTCACCCGAGGCCTACCTTCCAACTCAAGCTCAGATTCTGCAAAGCCTGACACTACGAAACAAATCGCTCAACAGACTTCGAAACCAAGCCCTCCAACCTCCGACTACCACCCGCAGCCATGTGTCCCTGCTGCTTGCTAAGCTCGGGTTAATATCTAGTTCTCCGGCAAAGGCATCCTTCCCGTCGCAAAGCGACGTGAAAGTTCACGTGCAGGAGAGTACGCGAATCGTCGAGGTACTGGTCGATTCAAGGGACGCCACCATTGCTGCGTCCTATGCTAATGCTCTTGCGCGCGAATACATCGAATCCAATCTGCAATCGAGGAGAGATGCGATTACTCGGGCTCAAGAATTCCTAAGAACGCAGTCGGGTGAGTTAAAAACGAAATTACAAAATTCGGAGCGCGAGGCACAAGCGTACGGGCGAGCCTCAAATCTGGTGTTCACAGCTGGCAATTCCAGTGTCGAACAGGAGAGGCTTAAACAAACTCAAGAGGCGCTTTCCCAGGCGCAGGCCGCGAGAATCGAAAAGCAGTCCGCTTACCAGATGGTTTCGTCGAGTACCGCTGATTCGGTTCCTCAGGTTATCGATAATACCCGGCTCAGCGATTACCAATCACAATTGGCTACACTCAGGCGGCAGCTTGCCGAATTGAACGCGCAGTTCACGCCAGAACATCCCAAAGTGAAGCAGCTGCGGGCGCAGATCGACGAGTTGGACGCGACTTTTAAAAAAGAACGCGACAATATCCTTGTTCGGGTGCGAAATGAATACCAGGCTGCATTGATGCGGGAGAGATTGTTAAGTTCCGCCTATCAAAAAGAGGCAGAACTCGTCTCTCGCCAAACGGAACAGACCTCCTATTACAATATTTTGGAACGCGAAGCGGAAACCAATCGTCAACTTTATGATTCCTTGCTGAAAAATGCGAAAGAGGCCGACATCGCATCAGCTATGCGCGGCAGCAATGCTCGGGTCATCGATCCCGCGCAACCACCGTCACATCCATACAAGCCGAACTTTGTCTGGAACATTTTGATGGGCGCGTTCTCCGGGGGAATCGCGGGGCTGGTATTGGTTCTCGGGCGACAAAGCCTAGATCGCAGCCTGAGGGGACCCGATGAAGTTTCCTTTCACTTAGACTTGCCCGAGCTCGGCGTGATTCCGTCAGAAGATCAGTCCTCAAATAATAGTCATGGAAGTCACGCAACTGCAGGGTTGCTTCCTTACGAAAGTGAAAAGGTTCCCTTGGGGCGAGTTGAGACAACGACCTGGCGTGACAAGTCCTCGTTTATCGCCGAGGCCTTCCGTAGCACATGTACGTCAATACTTTTCTCGAGAGAACAGGGAGTATCCCCTCGCGTCATCCTCATCTGTAGCGCAGCGCGTGGGGAGGGAAAAACTACGGTCGTGAGCAATTTGGGTATCGCTTTGGGTGAAATCCACCGAAGGGTCTTGTTGATTGATGCGGATATGCGGCAGCCAAGGCTCAATTGGGTATTTGGCGTTCCAAATACGTGGGGATTGAGCGATTTATTGCGGGAAAAGGGTTCTTTGCGCGATTGCCCACTTGAGGCTTTGGCTCAGAAAACTGAAATACAGAGTGTTTATGTGCTACCCAGCGGTCCGCGTGTTGGTAATGTTACTAGTCTGCTCCATTCTGCGCGCATGCTGGAATTACTCCAGCGTTTGCGATCCGAGTTTGACTTCATCTTAATTGACACGCCACCCCTACTCGGGATTTCCGATACGCGAGTTCTCGGCCGTTTAGTAGATGCAGCTGTACTTGTATTCCGCGCAGGCAAAACCAATAGAGATGTCGCTCTGGCTGCGAAACAGCGACTTACGGCGGACGGCATACCTGTGATTGGGACGATCTTGAACGCCTGGGATTTGAAATCGATGAATCGTTACGGCTATGGCGCCTACGCGCCATATGAGTCGCAATAAGACGATAAGCACAGAAGCCGACCTTGGAATATCCTGGATTGAAGTTTTCCGCTAATTCCCTTCCGGTCGCGCAATCCGCGACTTGGCGTCAAGTGTTCGATAGGATTGCGTCGGGCGTCACCCTGGTGATGTTTTCGCCTATCTTTCTTTTGATTGGGGCGGGCATATTCCTGGAAACCGGCTGCCCTATTTTTTTTGTACAAACTCGAATAGGCCGGAACGGAACACCATTCGGCTTGATCAAGTTTCGCACGATGCGTCACACGATGAAGGGACTACCTCTGACCGTTGCCCACGACCAACGCATAACTCGTGTAGGCAGTTTCTTGCGAAAGTTTAAATTGGACGAGTTGCCCCAGCTTTGCAACGTCCTACGAGGCGAAATGGCCTTTGTTGGCCCACGACCGGAAGTTCCTGAGTTCGTTGATCTAAGAGCGCCGATCTGGCAAGCGATTTTAAGTGTGCGCCCTGGAATCACTCATCCCGCTTCCATCGCTTTTCGCGATGAAGAGCTGCTGCTTGAACGATCATGCGATCCAATCCTCTATTACAAAGATACTTTGTTGCCCGCGAAGCTCGCTATGAGTCTTGAATACGTGAAAAAAAGCTCGTTTTGGGGCGACGTCCGTGTGGTTGTAAGAACGGCGATTTGCGCTGCACTTCCGGGCAAGTACGACAGGTTGCACGGATAGCTACGCAGGAACCTTTAAATGAGTGAACAATTTTTCATACCCTTCCATCGCCCGGAAATCGGAGAGGACGAGATTGATGAAGTGGTTCGCACACTCAGATCGGGATGGCTCACCACCGGGGTGCGCACAGAACAATTTCAAAATGAATTTCAGTCGTACATTGGAGCTCGCCATGTCCTTGCGGTAAACTCCGGAACGGCTGCGCTCCATCTCGCATTAACCGGTCTCAAGATTGGTCCCGGCGACGAAGTCATCACCACGCCTCTCACATTCTGCGCGACCGTAAACGTCATATTGCATGTGGGGGCGACACCGGTACTGGCTGATATCCAGCCCAATGGGAACATCGATCCGCAATCGGTGGCAGACCGAATTACTCCACGTACCCGGGCAATCATCCCGGTGCACTTTGCAGGCGCCCCGTGCGATATGGATGCAATCTGGAGTCTCGCCCGGAAACACGAGCTGTTCGTAATTGAGGACGCGGCTCATGCAGCGGGTACGCACTATCGTGGTCACCATGTGGGCGCCGAGTGCTCTCAAAGTGACGCGACAGCATTCAGTTTTTACGCGACGAAGAACATCACCACAGGCGAAGGTGGGATGATTGTAAGCAAACAAGACGCCCTCGCCGTCCGAATCAAGATCCTCACGCTACATGGAATCAGCAAGGACGCGTGGAATCGATACCGCGAAGAAGGTAGCTGGTACTACGAAGTTCTCGAAAACGGGTTCAAATACAACCTGACCGATGTTCAAGCTGCAATCGGAATCCATCAGTTGCGGAAGCTGGAACGATATGTTCGGGAACGAACGCGCTACGCTGAGATTTACAGCCAGGAACTCGGCGACCTTCCAGAGCTGGAACTCCCTGCGCCCGTGAAAGATGGGCGCCACTCGTGGCATCTATACGTAGTGCGTCTCAATTTGGACTTGCTCACAATCAATAGAGGGCAGTTCATAGAGGAGTTAAGAAAGAGAAAAATTGGTGCCAGCGTTCACTTCATTCCAATTCCGCTGCATCCATTTTTTAATGAGTGGGCGCACCTTGGACATAACCAGTGTCCGGCAGCGCTCCAGATGTATCCCAGGATGATTTCGCTTCCACTTTATCCTTCGATGTCTGAAGAGGAACTGCGAACAGTCATTAGCGCAGTACGAGAAATTGTTGAAAAGTTCAGCAAGCAAAAGAATTTGCCAGTTTGCGCACCATTAACCTTGGGCAATGCCCTTGGCCCGGAGGGCGCTAATGCCCCATAAACGTGATTGCGGCGCGAAAATCCTACTCGGCGCTTTCTTCGTATTCCTCGTGATGGGAAGCAGAGTTGTCGGCCAGACTACACAAGCATCGCCGGGCGTTGCTAACACCATCATCGGTTCCGAGGACACGGTCACCATTGTCGCTTTAGGGGCCGACGAAATCAGCAAAGCATGGCGCGTAAGTAGTGCCGGTGATCTAACCTTGCCATTGGTCGGAAGGATCCATGCTGCAGGGAAAACAACGGAACAGTTTGAGAACGAGCTGACCGCCAAGTTGGCAACGTACATTCGTGACCCCGCAGTGACTGTGTACATTTCAGAATTTCGAAGCGGGGCAGTTACGATTGAGGGAGCAGTTGATAAGCCGGGTAGATTTCAAACCGAAGGAAAGAAAACGCTACTGGGCGTTTTGATGATGGCTGGCGGGGTGAAGTCTCCTGGACCTACTTTGAAAGTTACACGGGCGTCCAGGCACGGAGCTATTCCGCTACCCGGTGCCCGGAAGGCCTTACAGGGAGACACCACCAGTATTGAAATACCTGTAACAGATGTGTTGGATGCCAGCACCGCTGCGGCTAATCTCATCATGGAGCCGGATGACGTCGTTTCGGTTTCGATACTGCAGCGCCTCGTATACATTTTGGGAGAAGTCAACCGGGGAGGCGCGGTAGAGTTGGTAACCCAGGACTCGGTTTCGATCGTTCAAGTGCTGGCCGCAGCAGGGGGTCTCACTAAAATAGCCTCGCCGAGCAAGACAACGATCCTTCGCAAAGACTCCGAAGGGCGATACACTCCGGTGGGATCGGTCGACCTGAAAAAAATTATGGCTGGGAAAGACGAAGACAAATTGCTGCTGGCCGGTGACATTGTCATGGTACCTTCCAGCAATGTTAAGTATTATCTGCAAAGCGCGTTGTTATCCGCAGCAACGGGTGGTGTGACCACTAGTTTCATGATCCTTTCGCGATTTTGAATGATCTTCGCTTAAGGCGTCGTGTCTGCTTCCATGGCTTCCAACACAATAAATCCATCCGGCCCCAGAAATCCCGCTTGCGCCTTTTATCGCTGGGAAACTCAGGGCGAGCCAGTGGCGGTGCATTTCCACCTGAACTTAGTGGAAGTTCTTGAACGGGAAATAGCTCACGCTGGCGAAACTGAAATTGCTGGACTTCTATTAGGGCGGTTTAATCGGAGCAGTAAATCGACATTTATTGTCGAAGATTGCGAGCCTACACCGTTCATGACCCATCATGAACTTTCGAATCCGTCATTTGCAAGACTTGTGCTCGAAGCCATGACCGCTCGGTGGCAATCGATGCCGGAAAAGCGACTTTCAGTGTTAGGGTTTTACCGTGTGTCGGCAAGCGGTAGGTCAAAGTTGAGTCTTCAGGATGCAACTTGGCCACTGATTGGCGCGGAATCCGAAAGAATTCATCTTCTCATTGAACCTCGCCCGCAACGAGCGCCTGAGGCGACTCTTTCATTAGTCGATCACGGCGCTCTCACTTGGAGGTGGCATCCAATCCCGTTCAGCCGGCCAGAGCTCTGCGGTGTCGGAAGCACACTCGCCACCACCGTTTCCGAAGATGACGATGTTCCTGCCTCAGCTCAGCGTGCCTTGGGATTTGCCTCTTCCTCCGTTCGGTATGCCGAGGAGGATGGATTTGCTTCTAGCTCGGATCGAAATAATAGTCCGTCCGATCCTTATGCTGACAAATTAATCCCAAGGGGTAAGGTCAATTTACGTCGCAAGATTTTCTTGAGCCTCGGACTTGCATTTGCGGTGCTGGTTCTCGGGATCGGAATGTGGTCTTCAGCCGGAAGCCAAGAGTTCCGACGTGTCTCGGACTCTTTTCAGTCGCCGCGTACGGCTTCCCCATTAGGCCTAAAAGTTCAAAAGGACGGAACGGATTGGCGGGTTAGCTGGGACCTGAACACACTGGTGCTCTTGAAGGCGGAACGAGCACGTCTGTCGATTACGGACGGAATTTTTCATAAAACCGTGGATCTGAATTTAACCGATCTGCGCAACGGAATCGTGACGTACACGCCAGTTTCGGACGACGTCGTATTACGAATGGAGATCTTGAACCAGGACTCCGCGACTGAGGTCAGTGAGTCGGCGCGAATCGTTTCGGGAATGGTTCCGCTGCCCCAGATAACTCCGTGACGGACAACATCTCCGTCAATAAGAGCCAAAGCAATTATCCGCATGCGCCGCCTCAGCGATAAACCAAATTAGTGCGACTTGCAGCGCCTCGTGAGTGGTTGGACTCGATATCCACTGCTTCCGCTAACAGACACACAACATTCTAGGCAGTGAGATAAATCTCACGTTTAAGCAGGGTTTACAGAACTGTCAGCATTCGTTTGTGGCGTATTTTTTCTTGGGTTCTTCGCCAGACCTACCCATCAGCCCGCTGGCTCGGCGGGTCAATGCTTCCGCATCGGAAGCTAGTTAGCGGTGCTTTTAAGCTGGGACATGACAGATAGACATCTAAATGCTTAAACAACTTTCAAATTTGCGTCGATTGACAACGTGGTTGCAACGACGTCTGAATCCGGCAACGCTTGAAACCGTCATTCCAGTAAATCTTCAAACGTTTTTTTGGACACACCGTCAGATTTTCGTACAAGTTGGGCAGTGCGGTGTCGTCACATTTTCCTTGTTCCTAGCTTTCCTTCTGCGATTCGATCTTTCGCTGTCAGATTCAGAAATGCACCTATTCTGGCTGGGTCTGACGATCGCGCTTGTGGCAAAGACTCTGGTCTTCTACATATTTGGTATTGAACGCGGGTGGTGGCGATTCGCGGGCATCGCAGATCTCGTTAAAATTTTTGCCGCCAGTGGGACGGGATCGTTTGTGTTCATAACCTCGTCGTTGACGATTTTGGGTCCGCAATTCCCACGCTCGGTATACGTCATTGACACAATAGTATGCTTTCTAATTCTCGCGGGTGCGCGATTTAGCATTCGCTTATACCATGAAACGATTGCTAGCAAAGTATCCTCCCAACATCGCGGAAAGGGTATTTTGATTTACGGCGCAGGAGTCGCCGGGCTAAATCTCGTTCGCGAGATCCGGTCAAACCCGAATCTCAAATATCGCATTTTAGGTTTTCTAGACGATAACCCGCAAAAACGGAAGGGCACGCTGATGGGGGTCCCGGTCGTAGGATGTGGACGGGACGCGGCGAAAATTATTGACCGTCATAAAAATCACAATCCATCAGTAGATGAGATCGTGATTGCTATGCCATCCGCGTCACGAAGGCAGATATCCGAGGCGCTCGCAAATTGTCGTGCGAGCGGTGTTCCGTGTAAAACCATTCCTAGCCTCTGCGAGATGCTCGTCGGCAAGGTTCGCGTAAGCCAGATTAAAGAAGTCTCCGTGGAAAACCTTCTGGGGCGCGAACCAGTCCAGCTTGAACATGACAAAATTCGCAAGTCAATTAACGAACAGTCAGTCATGGTAACTGGCGCCGGAGGCTCGATCGGATCCGAGCTCTGTCGACAATTGGTGCATTTCCGACCGAAGGTTCTGGTTGCGTTCGACCAGGCGGAGAGCGATCTATTCCGACTCGAAATGGAGCTAAGGCAAGCTGGTTTCGAAGGAATCGTCAATTCCGTTATCGGCGATATCAGGAATTACGAGAGGATTGAAGAGGTAATACAGAAATTCAAAGTCTCATCAATTTATCACGCAGCCGCCTACAAGCATGTTCCGATGATGGAAAATAACCTGATCGAAGCGGCGGTCAACAATATTGTTGGCCTGGATAATGTGGTTCAAGCGGCGTCTCTCAATGGCGTCAGTTCTTTTCTAATGATTTCCTCAGACAAGGCCGTCAATCCAACAAACGTTATGGGTCTGACAAAGCGCATTGCGGAATTGGTGGTGTCCTCGATGCCAACGTTCCGTCAGGGGTGTCCTACACAGTTTGTCTCTGTCCGCTTTGGCAATGTGTTGGACAGTAACGGAAGCGTTGTCCCGATCTTCCGAGCCCAAATCGCGGCAGGAGGACCAGTAACCATTACCCATCCGGAGATTCGCCGGTATTTTATGACCATCCCCGAAGCGGTGCAGCTCGTTCTACAAGCGTCCACGATGGGCAAAGGGTCGGAAATTTTCGTCCTGGACATGGGAGAACCGGTACGCATTTTGGATCTTGCTCGCAACATGATTCGCCTCTCTGGATATGAGCCTGATACAGATATTCCTGTGCGGTTTGTCGGACTACGGGCTGGAGAAAAACTTTTTGAGGAGCTCTCCACTGCGAGCGATTCAGTACGACCGACTTGTCACGAAAAAATCATGATCTTCAGCGGACAAAACTTGCAGCATGGGTTCATGCAACGCTGGATTGCGGAGCTCCGTGTCCTGTTGGCGGAGAGAAATGAAACTGCGGTTCTCGCTCACATGCGAGCCATCGTTCCCGAGTATCAACCCAGTGGAAAATGGAACGAAACAAAGGCTCCGAGAGTATCTAAAGTAGCGATGGGCGCTTAACCTTAAAAGTTTCTCCTGTTTTCGATAACACGATGACACAATTTAAAAATTTTTCGCAAGTCGCCGGCGGAAATGATGGGTGTCGCCTTGGTGAACCATTTTTGGTGAAAAGCTCGCCTGACGCGTTCGCCGATTTCGACAAAATCCAACCTGGCGATGAAGCCCACTTTGAGAAAACGATTTGTGCTCAAGATGTGGATAGCTTTGCTGTCGTCTGCGGCGACTTGAATCCCCTCCACATGGATGATGATTTTGCTCGCAGGACAAGTTTAGGACGTCGTGTTGTGCATGGCATGCTGCTCGCCAGCTACGTTTCCACTCTTGTCGGAATGCATTGCCCAGGTTCGGGTGCTCTGTGGAGCCAACAAAGCTTTAGGTGGCAAGCTCCGGTTTTCATCGGTGACCGCATCCACCTAAAACTTTTGGTCACGCATAAATCCACAGGATCGCGCTCCTTAACGATCGCAATTAAGGGCTTCAACCAGACCAGGGAGGTGTTCATGGAGGGTGAAGGGGTTGTGAGCGTATTGGAAGAGCGCATAATCAATAGAAACGTACCCATTAGTCAACGAATTGCTTTAGTGACGGGCGCGATTCACGAAGTCGGAACAGCCATTTCATTAGCACTGGCAAAGGCGGGCGCAACCGTCGTAATAAATTATCGCGACAATGCTGTGACAGCTGAAGAACTCTGTGTCTCGTTGGAAGCAGCAGGCGGACATGCCATTGCGATCTGCGCGGACGTTGCCGATGGCAATTCGATTCAACTTGGCGTTCGGCGAGCACAAGAGAAGCTTCAACGGCCCATCGACGTTTTGATTAACGCGGCAGGCGGTTTCCCAGAGGCCCGCCCGTTCATGGAAACAACCTGGGCTGAAATGCACGCTGCTCTCGATAGCCACCTGGGTGCGACGTTCAATTGCTGTCAAGCGGTCATTCCTGGAATGAGCGCACGTAAATCGGGACGGATAATCAACATCGGTTCGGCGTACCTTCGTAGCACGCCGCTCGCGAACTGGAGTAGCTTTCTCACAGCTAAAGCTGCCGTCCAGGCCCTCACGCGTTCGTTGGCAGTCGAGCTCGGACCTCTCGGCATCCGAGTTAATATGGTTTCACCGGGTTTGTTAGAAACGGAAGCAGGCCATGAACTGCCAAATCGTTTCCGCAAAATTCAAGCGATGCAGACTCCGCTTCGGAGGCTCGCTTCACCAGCGGATGTAGCCGCAGTTGTGCTAGCTCTAAGTTCAGACGCAGGTGAATTTATTACCGGCACAGACATTCCAGTCTGTGGCGGAATGTCAATGTAAGGGATTTCCTCGTGTCTTCAACTCAAAAATTACGAACAGAAATCGAAGAACTGCTGCAAGGGGGCCAGTGGCATAACGCCCATTTATGCCTGGGCGATCTTTGGCGCGGGGAGGGTAAGGCTTCGGTTGCTGGATTCATCTCGTCATGCTATGAGCGCTTACGCTACCGCGTTCCGCTGTTAAAATGCCGCGTTTTCATCTTACGCTCGATGACTGTTGAGCCACTCATGCCTATATTGAGGTGCGCTGGGTTCGTAGCTGGGATCGATATTGTTTCTCAGCCGGGCCAATTTAACGCCTACGCTCAAGAAATACTCGATCCAGCGAGCCAGCTTTACTCCTTCGAGCCCAATCTAGCCATTCTTACGGTCCAAACACGCGATATTGTTCCTCGACTTTGGGATTCCTATACGGACATGTCGAACGCGGAAATAGAAACAGCGGTCGATAAAGTAAAAGCAGAATTCGCAAATTGGATTCGGACTTTTCGCCACCATAGCAAAGCCTGTTTGGTCGTTCACACGCTAGAAAAACCGTTTGCAAGCGCAGGCATATTAGACGTCCAAGCAGAAGACGGCCAGTTGGCTGCTATCGATCGGATCAACGCCGGTCTACGCAAACTGTGTAGCGAAACTCGCAGCGTTTATCTTCTGGACTACGATGCCCTTATCTCGGGCTACGGTCGAAACCGTTGGCATGATGAAGCCAAATCTTTAACCATGCGAATGCCTTTCGCCACGGATAGTCTTCTGGCCATGGTTTCTGAATGGTTGAAGTTTATCCATCCGCTTAGCGGCGTTAGCTGCAAGGTCTTGGCGGTCGACCTGGACAACACGCTGTGGGGCGGCGTGCTCGGGGAGGGTGGTCGGCGATCACTCCAGATTAGTACCGAATATCCTGGGGCGTTCCACCGATCTTTACAAAGGACTATCCTGGACCTTCACAATCGGGGGATTCTTCTCGCAGTCTGCAGTAAGAATAATCATGACGAAGCGTTGTCGATCTTGCGAGATCACCCTGGAATGTTACTCCGCCCAGAACATTTCGCTGCGTTTAGAATCAACTGGAAGGACAAAGCCGAAAACCTGCGCGAGATTGCCATGGAACTGAACGTGGGATTGGACTCAATTGCGTTCCTTGACGATAACCAGGCGGAACGTAACCGCGTCCGTATGGGAGTCCCAGAAGTTAAAGTTATAGACCTTCCCGCACATCCGCAAGGATATGCCGGGGCGTTACGAAACTGTCCGTTCTTCGAACGGCTTTCGCTCTCAACAGAGGATCGCGACCTTACTCCCCTCTATCACGGCCAGCAAAAGCGTGCACTACTCGCTCAGAGTGTTGGCTCCTTAGAAGATTTCTACAGGTCCCTAAATCAAGAAGTTTCAATTTCACCTGTAACATCCGAAATGATCACTAGAGTATCCCAGCTAACCCGCAAGACGAATCAATTCAATGCAACGACTCGCCGCTATAATGACCAAGAAATCGAGAGGTTTATGTCGCAACCCGAGTATGGCGTGTATGCGGTGCGTGTAACAGACCGTTTCGGCGACAACGGTATTGTTGGCGTAGTGATCACCCGAGTATCTGGAATTGTCTGCGAGATCGAAACGTTTCTGCTTAGTTGCCGAGTGATTGGCCGCACGATTGAGACGGCAATGTTGGGTTACCTCGCCGAAAGCAGCAAGTCCGTCGGCATGAGGTTTTTGCAGGGTTGGATCATTCCAACACAAAAGAACTCGCCCGTACATACTTTATATCTCTCCCACCAATTTCAACCCGTGGCAGCCGATGGCGATGCAATTTTATGGCGATTGAACCTTTCGGAAGTCGCCATCACGCCACCCGAGTGGATACGACTTTCTTTGGTCCCCGGGACTAAGAACGCCGAGACAACGCATGCTTGACCGAGTGTTAGCCCTCGCCGCGGACGTCTTTCAGGTGCCCGAGGCGAATCTGGGACCGAATTCGTCCCCTGACACGATTGAGACGTGGGATTCGCTTCATCATTTAAGCTTTGTGTTAGCTCTAGAACAGGAATTCGAAATTCAAATTTCTCCCGAAGAGATAGAACAACTTTTATCCATCGAATTAACCGTCGCTCTGATGGAAGAAAAACTTGGAGCGCAGCATGTCCCTAGTATTTCTCGATCTGGCGGTACTTCAAATCTCCAAAGTTAGCCTTGTTTAAAAATCATGCAGACTGATATCAGCCACATTAAGCTCCATAAAGTGCAATTTCTACGCATTCAGCCCACCAAGGGCTGGGTATCGCTCAAACTCAGTGAACTATGGGATTATCGCGAGCTGTTCTATTTCCTGGTGTGGCGCGATATAAAGGTCCGCTACAAACAGACCGCGTTAGGCATGGCCTGGGCCATCATCCAGCCAATTTTTACAGTTGTTATTTTTAGTGTCTTTTTCGGTCGACTGGCGAAAATACCCTCGGACGGTATCCCCTATCCATTGTTTTCGTTTGCGGCGTTGGTTCCCTGGACCTTTTTTTCCTACGGTCTAAATCAATCCTCGAATAGCCTGGTAGGCAGCGCGAACCTCATTACGAAAGTGTACTTTCCGAGGTTGGCGGTTCCAATTGCTTCGATTGTTGCTGGCACCGTGGATTTTCTGCTGGCGTTCGCGGTGCTTATTGTGATGATGGTGTACTACCATCGCGCTCCTACGATAAATATCCTGTTTTTGCCACTATTCTTTCTATTGACAGTTGTCACCTCCCTCGGTGTTGGTCTGTGGCTCTCTGCTTTGAACGTCAAATACCGCGATGTACGTTTGATACTTCCTTTTTTGGTGCAACTTTGGATGTTCGCGACTCCGATCGCGTATCCAAGCAGCTTACTTCATGGTCGATGGAGAAATATCTACGGCCTAAATCCGATGGTTGGCGTAGTAGAGGGATTTCGTTGGGCGCTGCTCGGGGTAAAAAGTCCGCCGGGTGTCATGGTCTTTGTTTCGGCAACAATTGCTGCGTTGCTGCTAATGGGTGGCGTAATCTATTTCCGACGTATGGAAAAAACATTCGCTGACTTGGTTTGATTTTCCAACCCGGAGAATATTTAAAATGCTGGGAAAAACGATAAGAAGGTCATCCTAAGTTCTTTTGGTGTGAGCTATGAACATTCAATTTAGGTACGCCAACTTTGACGAATACCCTCGGGTCAGTCAGTTCCTGGACGAGTATTGGGCAAAAAATCATATATATGTACGGGAGCGGCCGCTTTTTGATTGGACCTTTCGGCGGGAAGGCCACTTGGAAACCCAAGCATATAGTTTTGCTATAGCCGAGAACGGAGACGAAATCGTTGCAATCCTTGGCGGCATTCCGTTTACCTTCAATTGTTTGGGTAAAACGTCCAAGGCGGTCTGGATCGTAAATTATGTGGTACGGCCGGATCACAGACGTGGACCAGTCGCTCTTCAACTCTTGAGCACATTTCGCCGCCCGCCTTTTGACGAAATCATCGCTTCAGGGCTCAATCCGGAAAGCACCATCATTTACAAAGTGCTGCGAGGTACGGTGTTGCCGGAATTGCCCCGTCATCTTGGTATATTCGCTGATGCCGCGGATCGCATGGTCAATCTTCTTCAACTAACTTACCCGGAGTGGGACAAAAAACGTGCTGAAGATGCGGCTCTTAATTTCGTTCTGCCAGGTGACGCAAACGAGGTAGTGCAGCACGGAACCACGATACCGAACACCTGGGACGACATCGACTGGCCCGCCATTGCGACACAAACAGTTGGTGCCGTACGCAACTCCGATTATCTGCGATGGCGATATCTAGGCCATCCCTCTTTCGAATATCGCATTCTGACCGTTCGTGGAGGCGATCGTAATGGCTTGGCGGTTTGGCGTCTCGAGAATATCCATCGCCAGACACCCGAAGGCCGTGTTCCTGTTGACACCTTGGCGCGCCTCGTCGAGTTTCTACCGGCATCCTCCAGCAACGGTCATGAACTAGTTCAAGCGTTACTGAAGGACGTTCGCGCAGCTGGGGCCATGGGGTTTGATTTTTACGGCTACCATGGAAGTGCTCGCGCCATCCTGGAGCAAAGTGGTGTGCGCAGCATCGAGGCGTATAAGGACGGCGCATTGATTCCCTACAGATTTCAGCCTTTGGATACTCATGGCGGAGGAATTCTGAATGCAATGTTCGCGCCTGAGGGCTTGCCGCCGTGTACGACGGGACTGGACTCCTTGTGGTACTGGACTAAATCCGATTCTGACCAGGATCGGCCGAACTAACAGCCAGCGTCGCCCTGAGTTCTCAACCAGTGATGCCCAAAGTGTGTCCACCCCAACCTAAACTTCACGTGATCATGTATCACTACGTCCGCGATTATGGGGTTACCCGTTACCCCAAAATCAAAGGCATGGAATTGCATGACTTCCGCGAGCAAATTGCTTGGCTTTCAGCCCACTATGAATTCGCCACGCTGGACGTGACCTTGGAATTTCTGCGCGGCAATTACAAACCCTCAAAAGACATGTGCCTGCTGACGTTTGATGACGGCCTGAAAGAGCACCATTCGCATGTGTTGCCGATTCTTGCGGAGCACAAAATTCAGGGGCTGTTCGGGGTTATTACGCAGTGTGTGAAAGACAAAATTGTTGCCCCCGTACACATGAATCATTTTCTGATGGCCAAGTTGGAGTTTGAAACTTATCGCGCAGAATTTATGAAGTTACTGGCGGACTCGCCGGCCGGATTATCGGCAGCAGCCTCCATCGATCCATCCGTAGCGCAAGCCTCGTACCCGCTGGACACGTTAGAAGTCGCCAAATTCAAGTTTCTTTTTAATTTTGCTCTGGACGCTGGTGTGCGAGATTGCATCACCAAAAATTTATTCGAGACTCATCTCGGCAAACAGGGTGATTTCGCCGAAGAGTTGTACATGAGTTGGCCGGAAATCAGAGAGCTCCAGCGAGCAGGAATGTTGGTGGCGGGTCATACACATCAGCACCGCCCGCTATCGAAGCTCAGCAGCGATGAGTTAAGCAGGGACCTGCATGTATCGCGCGCGCTTCTGGACAACAATCTTGAACAACAGGATCTTTGGCCCTTCAGTTATCCGTATGGAAAGAAGAATTCGTATTCGAATGAAGCAGTCGGGCTACTCAAGCAACTCGGCTTCGCTTGTGCATTTAACACCGAGAACGGTTTTAATCAGCCCAGCTCGCCCATTTTTGAATTGCAGCGCATCGACTGCAAAGATGCAATTCAGCAGTTGCAAGCGTTGAATTAATTCTTTCCAACCTCAATACAAGAAAGCAGCTTCTCAATACTTCAATCTTCAGAAATCAAATGAGAACTATTGCGGTAATTACAGGATCACGTGGTGAATGGGGTTATATTCGACCAGTCTTGCGACTGATCGAGAAGGACCCCTCGCTCGACTACCGGATCATTGCCACTAACATGCATCTACTGCCAGCTTTTGGCATGAGCGTGCATGAGATCGAAAAAGACGGCTTCCATGTCGACGAGCGAATGTTTATGACCTTCGACGGCTACACGGCTGCCACCATGACGAAGTCTCTCGCTTGCTTCCTCATGGAACTGCCGACGGCGCTGCAAAGAATGAAGCCGGACCTTATCCTTCTGGCCGGCGACCGCGGCGAACAGTTGATGGGCGCAATCGCAGGCTTGCATCTGGGTATACCTGTGGCCCATATCCAGGCGGGCGAGCTTTCGGGAAATGTCGACGGAGTCGTACGCCATGCGATAACCAAATTGGCGCACATTCATTTTGCTGCGAATGAGCAATTCGCGGAACGCGTGCGGCGCCTGGGGGAACACGACTTCAGGATTTTTGTGACTGGCGCCCCGCTGGTGGACGAATTGGCCGCCGGCTTTGTCACGGCAGAAACAGACCTGCGGTTACGATATCGATTGAAAGAGAATGAGCGTCTCATCTTGACGGTTCAGCATCCGCTTACAGAAGAAGAATCGCAGGCCGGGGATCAGGTCGGTGAAACAATTAATGCTTTGACGGAGATTAATTGGCCCACGATTTTCGTTTATCCAAATGGCGATGCGGGCAGCGAATTAATCCGCTCGCGTCTGGTCAAACTGAAGCGGCCGCATATCCGGCTATTTCGCAATCTACCGCGCCAGGACTATTTGGGATTGATGAAAATGGCGGACGTTGTGGTCGGCAATTCCAGCAGCGGAATCATGGAAGCTCCCAGCTTTGGCAAGCCTGCTGTTAATATCGGTCGACGGCAGAATGGCCGGCCTCAAGCCTTAAACGTTGTCAATGCGGGCAACCATAAAGACGAGATTGTCACTGCTGTGCGAGTCGCAACGAGTCCGGAATTTGTGGCGCAAGCGCGATTGGCCAGCAATCCATATGGCGACGGAACGGCATCGCAAAAAATCGTCAACGTGCTGAAAGAAATCGAAATCAACGCAAGGTTGCTGAACAAGGAAATGGCGTATTAATTTTCTTAACTAGGCAGGCGTCACTCTAGGGATTACTGGAAACATTCTCATGTTGAAACAATCCGATCTAATTATCTATTCATCCGAGACGCTGCGCAGCGCTCTGCAGCGGATGACCAACAACCGCCGCGGCATCCTGTTTGTGTGTGACGAGGATGATCATCTCGCGGGCGTTTTAAGTGATGGAGACGTTCGTCGCAGTCTTCTTGACGATGCCCTCCTCGTGTCCACAGTGAACAACGTGATGAACACCGATCCGATATCCGCGGGGAGCACCGAAGAGGCGCGGAGTCTTTTGAAGCAGCTAAATATTGTTGCCGTTCCGGTGGTGAATAAGAATGGCGAGATTATCGAAGTCGTAGTCGAGGATGGCGACTCCGTTTTAGTTTTAACGCCGGAACGGGACCCTATCACTGAAATTCTGGCCGACATAGGCGCGGTGGCCATTGTCCCGGCTCGTGGGCAGTCAAAGAGGATACCGAGAAAAAACCTCGCGAAAATCGGCGGAAAGAGTCTGATTTCGTGGACTATTCAGGCGGCTAAAGAAGCTCGGCACGTGTCGCACGTATTGGTCTCGACAGACGACGCAGAGATCGCCGACTCAGCTCGCTCGATGGGCATCGCGGTGCCTTGGTTGCGGCCAGAGTCGCTCGCGGGCGACACCACTCCCACTCTCGACGTGCTCGTCCATGCCTTAACCTGGGCGGTCGAAAAACTAAATCCCGCGCCGGAATTCGCAGTTCTTTTGGAGCCTACCGCCCCGTTCAGAAAACCAAGTCAGATTGACGGCGCCATCTCCATGCTCATCGCTTCAGATGCTGATTGCGTTGCAGCGGTGTCCGAACTCCCACATGTGTTTCACCCCGAAGAAGTGATGGTTGTGGATGGCGGCTTACTGCGGCCGTATCCCGAAGGCCGAACCATGGGCACTCGAAAGCTCCGCAATAGCCAGGCGAGCGCCTACGTCTTGAACGGCTTGGTGTACGCCTTCCGGGTTAAAAGTCTCCTGGCGGGCGGCGGAATATTCGGACAAAAGACGATTCCGATGGTTACTCCGTGGGAGGATTTCGTTGATATCGATACCCCCGAAGATCTGGAGCTTGCAAATTTTAAGTTAGCGCGAGTCCTTTCGCATTCTTGACCTACCCCGGAGAAAAAATGGTAAATGTGATTCATATCGATGGACGAGCCATTGGCCCTGGCAAGTCGTGTCTCGTAATTGCCGAGGGTTGTGACAATCACCTTGGGAATCTCGACGTTGCTAAAGAGATGGTCCGTCAGGCCAAGGCCTGTGGCGCGGACGTCATCAAATTTCAACACCATCTACCGGACGAGGAAATGCTCCGGGACGGCGTCCCCATGTCCGGGAATTTCAATATTCCTCTCTACGATTTCCTGCAACTGTATGCTCTGAAACTGGAGCAACACTACGAACTGTTTCAATACTGCAAAGAACTGGGAATCATTTATCTCTGCACGCCTTTCAGCCGCAAAGCGGCGTGCGAGATCAATGAAATGGGCGTGAGCGCATTCAAGATTGGCTCGGGCGAATTGACGGACTTGCCGACCCTAAAAGTAATCGCCAGTTTCGGCAAACCAGTAATTCTTTCCACGGGCATGGCCGATTGGCACGAGATAGACGAGACAGTCGAAACGTTGCGGCCGATAAACGATCAACTCATCTTGATGAATTGCGTGTCGGAGTACCCCGCCAAGCATGCTGACGTCAACTTGGGCGTTATTCGAGAGATGGAGGCTCGATACAATTTGATTATCGGACATTCCGACCATACGCCCGAAATCTACACTTCCATCGCCGCCGTTGCCGTGGGCGCTAAACTCATCGAGAAGCATTTTATTCTGGACCGCAGACAGCCTGGGCCGGACCAGAGCGTTTCGATTGAACCATACGAATTATATGAGTTGGTAAAAGCGGTGCGGTGCGTCGATGAGGCTCTCGGCGGCAGCAAGAAAATACATGAACTAGAAAAACCAATTCGTTCCTGGGCCCATCGCAGCGTCGTTTCTCTGCGCCCCATTGCAAAAGGCGCAAAAATCGAACCGGACATGGTATGGACAAAGCGTCCGGGCACCGGGATCGCGGCCAAGCATTTAGATCAGATTATCTCGCGCACTGCCGTCTGCGACATTCCAGCTGACCACCTGATCCGCTGGGAAGAACTCGAATAACACCTCCGCCACACTTGCTGATTGAAATCAAATAAGCAGCGATCTTCTGCTGCACACTACACGTGGACAAAACAGATGAGTGAAATTGTTATAGACGCCCATGGGCTGTTCAAGCAGTACACCATTGGAGCGCTGCACAAACGCCACAATACCCTCCGGGATCAGATTGTCGACACCGTCTGTGCGCCATTCCGCCGTGTGCAATCTCTGCTGAAGCCCGGTGTCCCCGCGCCCTCTAAGGGCGACGGCGACGATAGCATTTGGGCCCTCCATGACATTTCCTTTCAAGTCCGTCAGGGAGACGTCGTTGGCGTGATTGGCCGGAACGGAGCGGGAAAGAGTACGTTGCTGAAGATCTTGTCGCGCATCACGGAACCTACGAAAGGTTACGCTGATATTCGCGGGCGGATTGCAAGCCTTTTGGAAGTGGGAACCGGATTTCACCCGGAGTTGACAGGCCGCGAGAATGTTTATCTAAACGGAGCAATTCTGGGAATGCGCCGCGATGAGATCATGCGCAAGTTCGATGAGATTGTCGCTTTCGCCGAAATTGAGAAATTTCTAGACACTCCGGTTAAACGATATTCGACCGGGATGTACATGCGTCTAGGTTTTGCGGTTGCCGCCAGCCTGGATCCTGAAATTCTAATTGTTGATGAAGTACTCGCGGTTGGTGACGCGGCGTTCCAGAAAAAATGCCTTGGAAAAATGGCCGGAGTGGCAAAAGAAGGCCGTACTGTAATATTCGTGAGCCACAACATGCCTGCCATTCAGTCGCTGTGTAATCGGTGCCTTTACATCGAAGGGGGCCGGTTGCGTGTTGCCGGAAGCTTGCAAAACGGCATCGAAATGTATCACCGCAGCATGGGAGAAGGCCAGGAAACTCGCAATGATTCCGGTGAGATAACGATTTCAGGCCTGACTGTCAATCGCCCGGACGCGTTTGTCGACGCCTCGAAGCCCATGCACTTCGAATTTGAGCTGAAGTCGCGTGTTTCTTTCTCGGGTTTCCGAATGTTCCTGATCATTGAGAACCCCGAAGGCACCATGGTGATGCACTCGGTCATCAATGAACGCCAGCACAAAGAGATCGATGGCAAGGGCGTTTACCACGTATCTGTAGACGTTCCGACTTTGTGGCTCACGCCCGGAATGTACTCCGCAACCATCAAGCTGATATGCAATGGCGTCGGCCTTAAGGGACGCTATCTATCCGACAAGCTTCTCGTCATGGTGCAGTCTGACTACGATCCGGACGCGGCCCCTGGTCTGCTGACCCCTCCAGTCACTTGGCGAGTTGGTGCTCCTCAGCGTGCTGGCGCGAAGTCTCGGCGAACCCTGGCGTACCAGGCTGAACTGAATCCATCATCCGTAGCGAGCCTCGATGAATAAGCCTCGAGTATTAATCCCTATCAGCCTGCAATTCTCGGTTCGTTATTTGCTGCGCAGCGGGCTATTGGCCCAGCTCAGCGCAAGCATCCGCCCAGTGATTTTGCTTGGCTGGAAAGACGAACTGCTCGAATTCGAGTTAGCTCAAGCCGGGTGTGAAGTTCACCCGCTTCAAAAGGCGACGTGGGGCGCCCAATACGAGCGTGCTCGCGGGATCATAAATCAATGGCATGAGAAATTTCGCAACAGTCCTTCGACGGCCATTCGCGAATACCGCCAGAATCTTGATCGTCCGTGGCGAATACGCTTCAGGAAAAAGTTGCGCGCACGCGCTCGCCGGCTGTCGCTTGCGATGCCGGGAGGGCTGAAGCGGGCACAAACGCGAGAACTGGAACTGTTTTGGGCCGATACAAACGCGCGTGCAGTCGAGCAGCAGCTCAAACAACTTAAAATCGACGCGCTCTTTTGTCTTACGCCTTTTCTCACTGACGAAGAGTTGACCGTTCGAGTCGCGACGCTAGCCGGAGTCCGAAGCGCCGCTGCGATTCTATCTTTCGACAATTTGACTACCCGGCCGTGTATTCCTATTAACTTTGACCTTTATTTAGTCTGGAATCAGTACAACGTCGACCAACTCAGAAGAGGTTACCCACACACCGCTGACAGCGAAGTAAAGATCGTTGGAACTCCACAGTTTGACTTCTATTGGAATCGCGATTGTCTATGGAGTCAGGCGGAATGGCGACAGCGGCTGTTACTCCCAGCGAATCGGCCGGTGCTGCTTTTTGCCGGAGGCTATTTCACTTGCGCGCCTCACGAACCTCAATTCCTCGGCCAGCTCGACGACGCCATTCAAACGAAACAAATTCCAGGCGAACCGATCATCCTGTTCCGCAGGCATCCAGTCGATCCCATGGAACGTTGGCAATCGGTGCTGAAGGCCGCCAAGAACGTGGTGCTCGACAATCCGTGGGAGCTGGGAGCGAAAGTTCTCGGCCACACGAACGTTGGCATGAATGATATTTCCAAGCTGGCGTCCACGTTGTGCTATAGCGATGTGCACGTCAACGTGGCTTCGACGATGACGGTCGACGGGGCAATATTCGACAAACCGCAGGTCGGGCCGGCCTATGACGATAGCCGTTCACGGAAATATGACCGTTCCGCGCTGGAGTGTTATCACCAGGAACATTTTCTTCCCATTACGTCATCCGGTGGCATCGCCATGCCACGTAGCAAGGAAGAATTAATTCAAGCCGTAAGATCCGGATTCGTAAATCCCGCTGAACGGCGCGAGGGCAGACGTACACTCGTGAAAGAAATTTGTACGTTTACCGACGGTGCGTGCACGCAACGGGTCGCTTCTGCGATTCGTGAGTTCCTTGAGCAGCCTGTATCCGGCTTGGCTTATTCGATGTCGAGCGCAGGTCGCTAAATATTCGCAAATGAGCTTTCTGACTCCAGAACAACAAAACGCCGTGCGGCTCAGCATGCGCAAGGGAGACTTGCTTCAAGGATTGCGCGTAGCCACCGGTCCGTGGCGGTCCTCCGTTCGAGCCGCAGGCAAGCGCATTCTTCACAAGCAAGCTCCACACATGTTTCTAGCGCCGGATTTGGGTCCAGTGCCTAAATTTTCGGCCGGCATCGCGCCACTTTACGTTGCCAAAGCGAATAATTTCCAGGCAACTCGTGGGCTCGACTTGTTGTTTTCAGATGTCGATAGACAACTTAAGGGTGAGTTCCGGTTGGCTGGCAACAAATATGAGTATGTGACGTTCGGTCCTGCTGACACGTTGCATGAGCCTGAAGATCGGCATTCTCTGGATCGTCTCTATTGGGCCGCACGCTATGCTTGCGCAGCAGCGTTTGGTCATGCGACTGCGCACGCCGGCTTCCGCGCTGCTTGGACACAGTGGCGGAACAATCCGCACACGGCAATCACGTTTGCGGCCTACACCACAGCGGAACGCATAGCTTCTTTGTCCGAGTGCCTGTTTTGGTTCGGCCACATGGCAGAGCAGGATAGTGCTGAAATAATCGCGATAAAAGAGCAGATGTGGAATGACGCCAGCCACCTGGCGAAGAATGTCGAACACAGCCTTGGGTTCCACAACCACATACTGAATGACGCCCGGGGGCTGTTTCGTGCGAGCCGCATGCTACCGGATGTCCCGGAGGCTGCGGCCTGGGAACGGCTCGCGTTCGAGTTGTGGGATCTATATTTTCCCAAGCTGGTGTTGGAAGACGGCACATTTGCGGAGCAATCCAGTCACTATCATTTGCTGCTATGCCGCACCGCCCTGGAGTATTTCCTCGCCGCGCAACTTTGCCGCAGAGCGCTGTCGAAAAACTGGGAAGCTCGACTCTGCAGGATGTTCCAGTTGGCTAACGAGCTGCTTCGACCAGATGGCTCGTTGCCACGCTTTGGCGACAACTCACCGGATCATTCCATCGAGGACCTTTGGGGTTTGATGTCTGCCGCCTATCGTTACGGTTTGCTGCGCGAACCACCGCGGCACCGTTCGGTCACTCCTCTGACGCTGTTGTATTGCGGTGACCAGCCACAAATGTGCGAGCACGCGAAAGCTCCTAAGCTAGTTAGTTGCTATCCGCATGGCGGATTTATGTTCCTCAGGTCGCCGGATCGGTCAGCTGAGGTCACTGCACACATGGATCCCTACTCGATATCGCGTGGCCACGGAGATTCCGGTCGCGGCAGTTTTGAGCTGTGGTGGATGGGTCAGGTAATCGTCAGGGAGCCAGGAAGTATTCTGAGTTCTTCGAATAGCCTAAGCGGATGGTCCAAGAGCGGGAAGGCCCAGAACGTAACTTGTCTTAATGGGTTGGCGCCTGGCTTGACGCTGGAAGACCGTAAATTTCTGCCCAAAACGTATGCAAACGACGGAGGAGCCTGGACCGTTCAACGCGAAACAACAAGCACCCTTCGTTGGGATGGATTCCGCCGCCTGACGCGAAACATCGTGTTGTGGCGTACCTGGGCTTTCGATGACGCGGGCGATCTGCTTTTCGAAGAGAAAATCGACGGCAGCGGTGACGTTCACTTTGAAACCCGTTTATTTCTTGGCGAAGGAAAATGGAAATTGCATCGGACTCACTCTGATAGAGAAGTTCAGTTGCGCTGGAGCACTCCGGAAGGCGGCTCGCTCGCCTGTGATCTGCATTTTCCTCAATCCGTGACCTCGACGTTAACTACAGGATGGTATTTCCCGGAATTTGGCGAGAAAAAAACGGCGGCTTTGTTGGTTCTTTCTGGCCATGTGACCCTTCCTATTCGATGGACTTCCAGGTGGCAGTTTTCAGTGGCCCCATCCGCGAATGCTCAGCAGGAGGCCGAACAATGTGCGGAATAGCTGGAATTTTTGATCTCGTTCGTCCTCCGTCAAGAGCTGAACTTCGCCCGATGGTGGAGATCCAGCGTCACCGCGGTCCCGACGACTTTGGCTTTTTGGTTGAGGGACCGATCGCGATGGGTATGGCCCGGCTATCCATTATTGATCTGCCCGGCGGAAAGCAGCCCATCTCGAACGAGGATGGATCCGTAGTGGTGGTTTTCAATGGTGAAATTTACAACTTCGTTGAATTGCGCAACGAGTTGTTGTCCCGAGGGCATCACCTTTCCACTCACAGCGACACCGAAGTGCTGGTCCACTTGTACGAGGAGCACGGCGAGCGCATGCTGCCGAAGTTGAACGGCATGTTCGCTTTTGCCATCTGGGATAGCAAGAGGAGGCGTTTGTTCATCGCTCGCGACCGCATGGGTGTCAAGCCTCTTTATTACGCTCAGATTGGTTCTCGATGGCTTTTTGCCAGCGAACTGAAAGCGCTGCAAACGCAATCTGAGTTCTCGACTTCGCTCGATCTGGATGCCATCGCCGACTTCTTGCGGCTTAGTTACATTCCGCGCGAAGCAACTCCCTATAAAAACGCCAGGAAACTGCTACCTGGCCATTACCTGTCAATTGACGCGGCCGGCGTTGAGAACCGCGCATGGTGGAATCTCGGGGAATGCGCGCTGCAGGCCGCCGAGGACTCCAAGTCCCTCGAGCAAAGCGTTGAACGAGCCTTCGATGAGTCAGTCAGACTTCGGATGCGCAGCGATGTTCCCGTAGCGTCGTTTTTGAGTGGCGGGCTTGACTCCAGTTTAGTGACTGCGACAGCGCAGCGTCTGTCTGACGTACCCATCAAAAGCTACACGGTTGGATTTGAACATACTGAGTTTGATGAAACGCCATTTGCCCGCTTGATGGCGGATCACGCCCACACTGATCATCGCGAGTTGCATGTTAAAGTTCAGGACGCCTTAGAGCATCTTCCCAAGCTGCTCTGGCATATGGACGAACCTCTTGGGGATTCCTCGATTATTCCGAATTACTTGATAAGTCGATTTGCTGCTCGGGAGGTGAAAGTTTGCCTGTCCGGCCTCGGAGGAGATGAATTATTCGGAGGCTATTCGAGGTACCTGGACCCCGGGCCCGGAAGAATCCGACGTACGTTTCGTCATGCTCCCCTGGCAGCCAGAACCTTGGCGCCCTTTGCTGAATACTACAGTCAACCATGGGCGGACGAACTACGCGTGGCGGGACATCCTTCCGATGCGTGGCGAACCTACTTAAAACGGGTTCAAATGTTCAATGGGCAAGGACTGAGAGAGCTCGGGTTCCCGGCGAGCGGCAAAACTGAGGAAATTTTTGAATCCCTGTGGAAAAGCTATCCCGGCACGGATTCCCTATCCCGTTTCCAGTATATTGATCAGCATACCTATTTACCTGACCAAATACTTGCGCTCACCGACAGGATGTCCATGGCAAATTCTCTCGAAGTTCGCGTGCCTTTTCTCGACTATCATCTAGTACGTCTTGCCGAAGGAATTCCGGGCAAGTGGAAGCAAACCGCTACTGACTTCAAGATATTGCTGAAGCGAGCAGTGGGTAAGCGGTGCGTGCCGCAGATCCTCAACAGACAAAAGTCCGGATTTGACACGCCATTGAGCCGTTGGGTGCGACAGCCGGCAATATTTGAGCTCATTCGGGCACTTCCGGATGGGTTCGCAGTTAAAGAGGGCCTGTTCGACCGTCGAGGAGTTAAAGCTTTGGTCTCCGATCCCGAGACCGCAGGCAGATTCGCGCGCCGAGTTTGGAATTTGTTCGTCCTCGACACCTGGTTGCAGGTCAATCGTCGAGCGTCAGCTCCCCAGGAAACCCTGTCGGATTTGGTGGCCATCGCGGCATGAGCTCACCTCACGTCACAGTTTTAACCGCGGTGCGCAACGGAAGCCGTTATCTCGCGGAAACTATCGCTTCTGTTCAGGCTCAGACGTTCACTGACTGGGAGTACATCCTGGTCGACGATAATTCTAACGACCGAACCTGTGAGCTTATCGAGGAAGCCCGCCGCACGAATAACAGGCTAAAGTTACTGCGACGAAACTCCACCGGTGGGCCCTACGTGGCTGCAAATGACGGGCTACGAGAAGCTCGCGGCAAATATATTGTTCGCATTGACGCAGACGACTTGTGTACGCCCAACCGGATCGAAAGACAGCTGAAGTTCCTGGCGGCTTATCCGGACTATCGCGCGTGCGTTTCGTACTGGCAAGGATTCACCGACAGTGGTTCTCGGTTCGGAAGCGTTACCGCAATCCCGCTAAATTCTCGCGTATTTCGTTGGAGCCTGCTGCTTCGCGGTCCTTCGATTCATAGCGCTGTATGTATCGAGCGGCAAGCCATGACGGAAATCGGTGGCTATCGCGAACTGCCGCTATCACAGGATTACCGTCTCTGGTGTGAACTGACTCGAAGGGGCTGGCTGGGAACGATACCCGAGGTCTTATGCTATGTCCGGTTCCATCAGAAACGGCAAACGATGCAAAATGGTTCGCTGCAATCGGAACTCGCTATGGATGTGCTCTCGGATCATCTCCGTTTGCTCACCGGACAGATTTGGACCAAGCCGGAGCTCGAGGCCCTGCGGGATGTTGGTTTGACCTTTCGTATGCCCATCCGTAAGGGCATGGAAATGTTGGATCGGTGGGACAGTATGTGGCAGTCCGCAACGGATCTGACTGCTCAGGATCGGCGGGATCTGAAACAAATGTCCTCTCTCCGGCGCTGGAAACACTTGCGAGGCAATGCTCGCAGCCAACCATCAGCCGCAATTCTGGGAATGCTTAGATGGGCTGCCTCTGGCCGGTTTCTTGATGCGAATTGGTATTACGGAACCGCAGACCGGAAGTCGGCTGCCGTATGAAGATTTGTTTTATTTGCTCGGAATATCCGCCCGGCCCGCACGGCGGAATCGGCACGATGACGCAAATTCTGGGGCGTTCGCTCACCAGGCTGGGTCATGACGTGCGCGTCATTGGCGTGTATCCGCGTGATTATCCTGCGCCGAACTTCGAAGTCGACGAAGGGGTGAGGATATGGCGGCTCCGCGATTACCGGACAAAAGGAAGCTGGATTTATTCCCGCCGCCAACTCTTCAAGCAGATCGAAAAATGGGCGCTCGCGGGTGAGGTCGACGTCATAGAGGTTCCGGATCATCAGGGTTGGGCGGCAGGATGGGGAAAGTTGAATGTGCCTGTCATTGGGCGCCTGCATGGCTCACTGACTTATTTCGCCACAGAATTGGGAAGGAGCGTTGGCAAAATTCCCTTTTGGCTAGAGCGTGCCAGCGTGCGCCGGGTTGACTACATTTGCTCCGTAAGTGAATACACTTCGGTGAAGACCAAACAGGCGTTCAATCTAAGCCGCGGGTCCGACGCGGTTCTCTATAACCCGGTTGAAAGAGTTCCGGATGCCACAGCTCCCAGATCGCAAAACCAGGTGGTTTTTAGCGGAACGTTGACCCCGAAGAAGGGAATCGCGCAACTCATCAAGGCGTGGCCAGCGGTTGTTCAGTTGTACCCGGACGCCCAGCTGCATATCTTCGGAAAAGATGCCCGCACCTACGAAGGGCATTCTATGCAGGAGTCCTTATCGGCCGCGCTGAATGGTACACGTGGCACCGTTCATTTTCACGGGCACGTCTCTCGGCAAACGTTGTTTGAGGCGTTTCATACAGCTCGCGTCGCGGTATTTCCGTCCTACGCGGAAGCATTTGCTATTGCGCCGCTCGAGGCCATGGCTTGTGGCTGTGCGACGATCTACAGTTCTCGCGGCAGCGGCCCTGAGTTGATGGAACACGGACGCGATGGTTTGTTAATAGACCCTGATCAACCCGAGGAGCTTGCTGCCGCTATCGTTCGAATGCTATCCGACCCGCAATTCGCCAAGCAGGCCGGCGATCTGGGTCAGGCCAAGATCCGCGAACATTTCTCGCTCGAGCGACTCACGGAGTGCAACCTCGCTTTTTATCAGCATTGCGCAGACGAATTCCGAACGCGTCAGACGGCACGAACCTCACGCTTCCCACAATCGTCGGTAGCTTCCGAAACCCATTAACATGCTCCTCTCTGTAATTATCTGCACCTATGCACGCGCGGAAGCCCTGCTGGATTTATTGGGTTGTCTGCTCTTACAGAGCTACAAGAACTTTGAGGTGCTGATTGTAGACGGCAGCGGTGAGAACGAATCTGTTCGAGATGCAGTTTCGTCCTTTCGAGCGAAATACGGAGAGACTACCGATCTATCCTTTATTCCGTCGCCAAAGGGTTTGACGCGGCAGAGAAACATCGGAATGCGGTACGCGAAGGGAAATTTGTTCTGTTTTTTTGACGACGATATTACCTTTGATAGTCACTTTCTGGCGCAGGTGGTCGCGCTGTTTGAGCGTACGGACCTCCAAGATATTGGCGGACTCACTGCGTATGATACACTCAATTATCCGGCTCCTCTTAGTATTCGCTGGCGCATGCGGCACCTACTTCGGGTAGTTCCCAGCCTCGAACCGGGTTCCATCGACCGGCTGGGGCGTTCTGTACCTCTCGGGTTTATGAAGCCCTTTTCAGGTGTGAAGTCGATTGGGTTTTTCGGTGGCTTTTGCATGATCTATCGCCGTTCGGCTATTTCCAATTTGTGGTTTGACGAGCAGCTGCCCACCTACGGCGGCGAAGACAGGGATTTTTCGTTCCGGGTCGGCCAAAGCTCTCGTCTGTTGATCAGCGGCGATTTACACGTGCAGCATCACCGTGCGCCAGAATCGCGCGAGGGCGACATCCATCGTGCCTATCAGGATGGATTCGGTACCGGGCGCACATTTAACAAGCAATCTGCCCCGTCCGACTACACGATGTTGCTGTGGGTCGTCTTCGGAGACATTATCGTGAGTGTTTTAGCGTTTGTACGTAAGCCCTCGCGAAAGAGACTGTTATTGACATTCGCCAGGCCTCTAGGAATTTTGGCAGGCTTTCGATCCAATATCGCCCAAGGTTTCAAACGCTGCACTACCAACACCGCAGATTTCAGGAACTAGAGTGAGTACCGTAAATACAATCCAAGTGCATTCCCTAGGCATAATTCGGGCTCGTCTCGCCAAGCTACACGTGCGTATACTCCTGGAAGTTGCAGTTTGCGTCGTACCCGCCATGACTCTGGTTGGCTTTGGCGCTCTTTATGCCGGCAGTCGATGGCTGTTTGGCGCTATGCTCGTTTTTGTGGTGCATCATTTCATGGTGCGCAAACAAACGGAAGCAATCACCCTTATCGTGGCACTGGTGCCAGCTATGATGCTCATGCGCGGAGCTTTCTACTACAGCGCACCAATCGCAATTTCGATTGCGGCGGTCCTTGTCCAACTGAGTCTCTCTACGGAGGCTCTGGGTGACTTCAGAAGCAATAAACTGCTGGTTGGCCTGGTTTTGGTTTCAGCCATGTATTGGTGGGTATCTTTTGTACGAACCGGCGACTATTTCTCAAATATGCGAGTTCTGGAACTTTCTCTGGCGGCCGTTAATGTCTATTTATTGGGACGTCATAGATCGTACTTGGCTACGGCAATGGTGGGACTGGCACTCTCGGCATTCAGTGTGGCCGTCGGCTTGCTTCCTTACGGAGATAGACTGGGGATCGGCCGAGTAGAGGATATTTCTATCGGAAATCCAATTGCCCTTGGTCTTTCTGCAACCCTGGTGTTCCTATTAACCGTCGTGGATAGAGGGCGATGGCTGTTGGGGGAAAGACACCTCATTTGGCAGACACTACTTGCGATGTTGGCAGCGATTTGCCTTGCTCTCTCCACATCGCGCGGAAGTTGGCTAGTTACGTTGGTGGGGCTGATGGTTATCCTGATTCTTAACAGGCAATCCAGGAAGCCGCTATTGGGCATCCTGCTGCTGGTCTTTATCGCAATCGCAGCATTGTTACAGACTGACCGAGGAACAGCCATAAAACACTACTTCGATAATGCTTCTTCGGAGAAGTCGTTAGATAAGAGAACGACAGGCCGTGCTGACCAATGGGCATCTTTTCCGCGAGTCCTCGGAGATTCACCTATATGGGGATTTGGCCCAGGCTCTGGTAAAGCCGTTTCACTTCGGTATACGAAGGAAGGAAAACCGTGGCACGCCCTGTACCTTTTCGTGGGTACCGAAACCGGACTCATCGGCCTTTTCGGCCTGGCGGTTTTTTTGGGAACGTTGATGCTGCGGGGATTCGCCCATTGGCAATTCTGTGGTGAACTCGCACCTTTGCTGGCCTTGCTATGCTTTATGGTCATTGGGGTTTCCGTTTCTGGTATCGATGCCATCTCTGGATTGTTTCTCGGTTTCGCTTTTCTCGGCAGCGACTCACAGATCATCAGACTACGGCGCGTTGCCTCATCGAAAGGCGTGAAGTGTACGCTATCTCAGTGCGAATTGGCCCTATTTACTGAATCATTTCATTCTGACTTCGGGAGCTGTTTGAGGATCCTTTATTGAGGGGTACGTTATTAGACGGTTTTCTAGCACATTTCAAAGTTCTGACGTTGCTGTGACATAAAAATACAATTCAAATGACAACTGAAATCAGCAAACTACTAATAGTTTCCCACGTTTGTCATTACAATCACGCCGGGAAGATTTATGCATACGGCCCCTACTCTCGGGAAATCGATGTCTGGGCAGATCTGTTCCCGCAGATTCTCATTGCCTCCCCGGTGCGAAATGAAACTCCTCCCAATGATTGCTTGGCATTTACGCGTCAGAACATATCCATGATTCCCCAAACTCAGACAGGCGGCGACACCTTCTCAGCGAGGCTTCTGCAATTACTACTTCTGCCGTTGCTGCTTTGGAAGCTTTCGCGTGCCATGTGGGGTAAAGACGCAATTCACGTGAGGTGCCCCGGAAACTTGGGCTTATTGGCCGTAATACTTGCACCGCTGTTTTCGCGCCGACTGGTGGCGAAATACGCTGGTCAATGGAACGGCTACCGCGGCGAACCATTTAGCGGCCGGCTTCAACGTTTCCTGCTTCGTTCCGTCTGGTGGCGGCGAGGCATTGTTACAATCTACGGCGAATGGCCGAACCAACCGAAACAAATTGTCCCGTTCTTCACCTCCATGATGACAGCTAACCAAGTCCGACAAGCATCGGCAGTTGCTCTGACGAAGCATCTGACTGTGCCTATTGAGGTTCTGTACTCCGGACGGCTAGCTAAACCCAAGGGCGTCGACGTTCTGCTGCGGGCGGCCCGCGTGCTCGAAAATGCAGGGCTGGATTTCCGACTATCGATTATTGGCGATGGAATCGAGGCGGCCCCCCTCAAACAACTTGCTACCGAGTTACACCTTAATCACAAGGTAGCTTTCATCGGGGCTCTTCAATTCCACGAGGTAATGGATTGGTATGAGAAGGGGCACATTCTGGTCCTGCCGTCCAGGGCCGAAGGCTGGCCAAAAGTTTTGGCAGAAGCGATGTGCCATGGATTGGTATGTGTCAGCACCAATCAGGGTTTAATCCCCTGGTTGTTACGCGACAAAGGTTTCGTTTTCAATGTCGGTGACGTGGAAGCATTGGCGTCTTATTTGAAATACTTAATCAGTAACCCGGCTGAATACAATAAATTATCGCGGGAGGCTGCGAAGTGGGCCCAAAACTACTCCATTGAAGGGCTAAGGGACGCCTTGCAAGCACTTCTTTCGAAGAAATGGACCACCCCGGTGAAGCCTTCATTCGTCGAGGCACAGGTCCGTGAGACTTAATTCCATCGCGAGTGAAGAATTCTCACCAGCTTTGGGCGCAAGCTGTGCAGTCGCATCAGCTGTCCGTGTGATGCATCTAGTGGATTCGCTCGCAATGGGCGGAGCAGAACGAGTGGCCGTTAACTTGGCAAACCTCCTTTCCCGTCGAGAATACTGTACTTATTTGTGCACTACGCGTAACGACGGGCCGCTGGCTGGGCTTGTGGCTCCTCACGTCAAACGATTGCGGTTGGAGAGAACGAGCACATGGGATGTGGCGGCGCTGCGATTGTTGGTAGCGTTCATTAAAGCTCATCAAATTCAGATTCTCCACGCTCACGGAACGGCCCTATTTGTCGCCAGACTTGCAGGATTGTTTTGTTCTGTTCCGGTGATTTGGCATGACCACTATGGTCGCTCCGATCTCAATGACCGCCCCGTATGGCTGTATCGTACTGCAGTTCGCAATATCGCTGCGATTATTACGGTCAACCAGACGCTGGCGGACTGGTCGCGCCAGCGTCTGCGCGTTGCGCGGCACCGCGTGCGATATATTCCAAATCTGGTCGATTTTCCAGACACGGAGTTACCCGTACCTAGTCTTTCTGGAGTGCGTGATAAGAGGATCGTGTGTGTTGCCAACTTCCGACCTCAGAAAGACCATCCCACGCTGCTCCATGCCATGGTACTGATAAGAAATCAGGTGCCTACTGCGCACCTGTTGCTAATCGGCGGTTCGGATACGGCAAGCTATATTAATGACCTTCGCAGACAGATTTCGGAGCTCGGGTTGACCGATCATGTTTCGTATTTGGGCCAGCGGCAGGACGTACCAGCTATTCTTCGTGCTTGCGATATTGGAGTTTTAAGCTCTATTTCTGAGGGACTCCCGCTCGCTTTGTTGGAATACGGAGCTGCCGGCCTTGCGGTGGTGGTTACAAACGTCGGCCAGTGTGCTGAAGTCATCGGCAATGGAACGGCGGGAATTCTCGTTCCACCCTCTAACCCTGAGAAACTTGCACAAGCATTATTATCGCTTCTCTCTTCCGGCGAGTATCGGCTTACTCTAGGAAGAGAATTTCGGAAAAGAACACAGACTTTCTACAGTTCAGGACCGATCATCGGGCAAATTAGCGATGTCTACCGCGACGTTCTGCAGTAATTTCAATAATTTCATCAGCTGACTCAAATTTCAGAATTACACCCAAATGAGCCCAGTAAAATTGTGGTCGGATGGACGTCGGGAGGTTAAGGAACGAACCTGGTGTTGGCTAGTGCGCACGATTGCACTTCCTCTCGGCGATCTTGCTTTCAAACAGCATATGATTCCCCGGCTGCGTTTTCTTGAGCAAGCCCAGTGGTGGGACAGGGAAAGGTTGCACCAGCATCGCGACCGTCAACTTGCCGAGCTTATATCCATTGCATACCGCGAAGTTCCTTTCTATCGAGCTCTCATGCAGCAAGCTCGTGTCGCTCCAAACGATGTCAAGACCGCAGCCGATTTGGCCAAACTCCCGGTGGTTACCAAGGAGATGCTGCTCTCCTCTTACCCTGATTTAGCCACGCGACCCACCGGTCAAACAACGTATGAGGTCCACACCTCAGGTTCAACCGGACAAAACTTTGCGGTTCGGGAAGATGCTCAGACGGCTGGTTTGTACCGCGCTTCATTCCTGCTATCGCTCGGATGGGCCGGATGGGAAATCGGAAGACCCCACATGCAGACCGGCATGACCCTGACCCGAAGTCTCGACCGGAAGCTCAAAGATATGCTTCTCCGTTGCCACTATGTTTCCGCGTTCGATCTTGATGATACCCATCTCGATATCGCATTGGATGTGATGGAGCAGCGTAAGATCGAACACTTATGGGGGTATGCTGCTTCCTTGTACCATCTGGCACGCCGAGCGAATGAAAAAGGTTGGAATCGATCGATGCGTTCAGTGGTGACCTGGGGGGACAATCTGTACCCGCACTACAGGCGTGAGTTGGAATTGGCTTTTCACACCCACGTTTCGGATACGTACGGCGTTGGCGAAGGGCTGCAAGTTTCAGCGCAATGCGGCCAGGGAGACAGCTATCACGTTCACGATCTGGATGTCATTGTTGAATACCTCGATGATGATGGGAATTGCGTATCTTCTGGGGAACCGGGCAACCTGATTCTCACACGACTGCACCCCGGTCCGATGCCGCTCATTCGCTATCAAGTTGGAGACATCGGCATTGCCGGGGATCAATCGCCGTGCGCCTGTGGGCGAGGACTGGATCGCATGAAAGACATTCTGGGACGAGATTCTGACGTCGTTGTCACTCCGTCCGGGAATCGCCTCATCGTTGAATTCTTTAATGGTATCTTCGATGATTTCCCGGAGGTGAATGCTTTTCAGGTAGTGCAGGAAAGCATTGACGCCGTGCACGTGGCGCTCGTACCTAACCGCGATTTCTCCGAAAAGACACGTCGTGCCCTCATCGCTGCTATGCAAAGCAACGGTGCCGCCGACTTGAAGATCCACATTAGTTGCGTCAACGAAATTCCACTCACCGCCGGAGGCAAGCGTCGGTTTGTAATCAATAAGATGCCTAAGCGAGAATCGCTACTAAGTCTTCCAACTTGACGCTTTGCGCCCGACTCATGGGTGGCGAAGGCGAAATACTAGATGAGCTCACTCTTATTACTGCCAACGATGGACTGCGGTCCGTGCGATGAAAAACGTCCATTGCTAATGGTCAGCAATTTCGTATCATCGTCAAACAGTGCTAGAGGTATTTGTGATGATTTATCACTCCGACTGACTTCGTCGGGCTGGTCAGTTCTCACCACATCAAGTCGTCTTAGCCGTTCGAGCCGGCTTCTCGATATGCTGCATACTTCCTGGAGTCGCCGGAATCAATACGATGTAGCACTAGTAGACGTTTTCAGTGGACCAGCATTCTTTTGGGCGGAAGCGGTATGTTTTCTACTCCGGCAGCTTGGGAAGCCGTACGTGTTAACGCTGCACGGCGGAAACTTGCCTGCGTTCGCGAGACGTTGGAGCGGACGCGTACGCCGACAACTATGTTTGGCGCAGGTCGTCACTACGCCGTCCCGATATTTGATGGAAGCGATGCGTCCTTACCGCGGAGACCTCAAGCTGCTTCCAAATCCTTTGGACGTGAAAAATTTCCATCATCGTCTGCGAGAGCACGTCAGGCCGCGAGTAGTCTGGCTAAGAAAATTCCACCATCTTTATAACCCGTCCCTGGCGCCGCGCGCTATTGCCCTCTTGAAGGACGAATTTTCCACCATAGAGTTAACGATGAGCGGACCGGACAAGGGAGACGGCGCCCTGGCCTTTACTAAGCGAACTTCGGCGGAGCTAGGAGTCTCCGCCCACATCAAGTTCCGATCTACTGTCCCGGCACCCGATGTGCCCGCTCACCTCGCATGGGGTGATATTTTCCTGAATACCACAAACTATGACAATACGCCGGTCAGCATTCTCGAAGCGATGGCGTGCGGCTTGTGCATAGTAAGTACCAACGTTGGTGGGATTCCTTTTCTGTTAAAGAACGAGCAAGACTCTTTGTTGGTGCCTGCCGATGACCCTGTCGCGATGGCCAAGGCGATTAGACGGATTCTCACCGAACCAGGGTTAGCGGGACGGCTTTCCGGCAACGCCCGACGGAATGTACAAGCATTCGATTGGTCCAACATTCTCCCGCAATGGGAGGAAATGTTGGGGAGTTTCCCATCCGCCGCTAACACCTGAGAACGTACTTAAACTCGCTGTTACTACAAGTCTAACTTGAAGTGTATCGGTAACATCTACGCTGGACGTCCGACATCCATGTCGCAAACCAGTTCGATTAAAAGTTCGATCGGTAGCTCATTAAGACGCAGGTCGATTTCTATCGTAATGGCGTGCAGAAACGAGGCCAAGCACATTCGGCCCTTCCTCAATTCTGTGTTGGCGCAGGACTTCTCAGATTTCAATTGGGAGGTAATCATTGCCGATGGCGAAAGTAACGACGGCACCTGCGAACTGCTCACTCAAGAGGCGCTTAGTAACCCCCGAATCATATTGATTGAGAACCCTGCTCGAATTGTGGCTACCGGTTTAAATGCCGCAATCAAGGTGGCCCACGGCGAGATTATCTTGAGGATGGATGCACACACAGAATATGCACACGACTATGTCAGGAAGTGTGTGGAAACCTTGGAAGCAACGGGCGCTTCAAATGTTGGCGGTCCGGCTCGAACAAGAGCCCAAGGCCTGCGCGCTCGCGCTATTCAGGCCGCGTATCACAGTAAGTTCTCTACCGGCGGAGCGAGATTTCATGACGACGGGTTCGACGGTTACGTCGATACTGTGCCCTATGGCTGCTGGCGGAAAGAAACCTTAGAGCGGCTGGGCCTGTTTGATGAACGACTAGTGCGGAACCAGGATGACGAGCTAAACCTGCGCATAACACGCGGAGGCGGTAAGATCTGGCAATCGTCCAAAATTGTCTCTTGGTACACTCCTCGCCCAACGCTTTTATCGCTTTTTCGGCAATACTTCCAGTATGGATTTTGGAAAGTTTCTGTCATTCGTAAGCACAGAGTTCCAGCCTCGTGGCGCCACCTGATGCCCGGAGGTTTTGTACTTGTCAACATAATTCTGCTCGTACTCCTTATCGGCTCTGCCGCATTTAGATTTCGGCTGCTGACTCTGGCAACGTTTTATTTGGAGATGATGATTCTTATTACATACACGTTGGGCTGCATCATAGCGGGATATTTTTCTGCTCGACGCTTTGGCTGGCAACTCTTTCGTTATCTTCCGGTTACTTTTGCTGTCTTTCACTCTTCTTATGGTCTCGGGTTCCTCTTTGGCATGCTTTATGCGCCTTTCAAGCGATCTCCCAGGGGCCAGTTAGGAAACTTCTTTAAAGGTGTAACGCGATAATCTGGCTCGCCACAGTACGTTCCGTAAATTTGAAAGCCACGAGTTCGCAACAGGAAGAACCGGCTAGATCGATCGACGCTGGATCGTTAAACGGATCGTCAGGGCCTAGCGAATAATCGAGTAAGCAAATTAGAACATCATCTGGTTTCAGTTCACATCAATGGGCGGCATGGAAATTCGTCATAGTGGTTTCCAGAGCCGAAGTTGTATCGTGTCACATAGGACGCGACCAGAACTCCGTTACTCAGTCGCGCTTCTTTAAACAGAGCAAACTTTATTCACTTTTGACTGTATGCAACTGCTTACCAAGGTTGTTCCAAAGTTAAGTCATAAAGCGAGGTACGTAGCATGCTGTTGTCAATTGTAATTCCCGTGTACAACGAGGCTGACGCCCTGCCCATGCTGTTCCCCGCTTTACGCAAAGTGCTGCAGAAGATGGACTGCGAGCACGAGATGATCTTCGTTAATGACGGTAGCAAGGACGACACACTCCAAATCCTCAAGAGCGCCGCGGACAAGGATCGGAGTGTCAAGATCCTCGCATTTAGCCGCAACTTTGGTCACCAGGCCGCGCTCACCGCAGGTCTGGATTTTGCTTCTGGAGACGCAGTTGTAGTCATGGATGCTGATCTCCAAGATCCCCCGGAAATTCTCCCCGAAATGGTTGAATTATTCCGTCGCGGCTACGATGTGGTCTCAGCGCAGAGGGTCAAGCGACAGAACGATACCCTGTTCAAGCGCGCCACAGCATACGGATTTTATTGGATGATGCGCAGGATGGTAGACGAACGCTTGGTTCCGGAAGTAGGTGACTTCCGCCTGTTTAGCCGAGCAGCCTTAGTAGCAATTCGTAAGTTCCGCGAACAGCACCGCTTTATGCGCGGTCTTGTGGCCTGGCTCGGACTAAAGGAAGTAATTGTCCCATTTCACCGACAGCCGCGTTCTGGCGGAACGACAAAATACTCCTTACTCAGGATGCTTCATTTCGCTTGGACTGCTATCTCTTCGTTTTCAGCTCTTCCGCTGCGGGTCAGCCTGGTCGTCGGCCTTTTGTTTTCGCTTTGCGGCCTCTTATATTTGGTGTACACCCTTTATGCTGCACTCGTCTTGAAGGTTACCGTCCCAGGTTGGACTTCGCTCGTTGCTTTGCAAGTCATTTTCTCGGGCGCGATGCTAACGGCCATCGGGCTCTTAGGCGACTATGTAGCCCGGATTTATGAAGAAGTTAAGGGGCGCCCGTTGTATGTAGTGACCGACGCGGTGAACCTAAATCAACCAGAAGAGCAAATCTCAAGAGCGGTGGTTCTAGGAGTTCGTGCACCGGTTTCCGCGACGATTTCAGTGCCTTATCATCGTGTTGCTAGCGGAGACTGACATGAGAGCCGAGTTTGACGAATACGCGCAAACCTATTCTGAACTGCTGAAGGATCCTCTCCGTGACGGTTTTGCCTCTAGTGATCACTTTTTTGCGCGGCGAAAACTGGCTATCATCCGTGATTTCTTCCGACGTCATGGCAAAGACACACGCGAAATCTCCTGGATAGATGTGGGCTGCGGCCAAGGTGACCTCATCCGTTCGGGTCAGTCCTACTTCAGTGCGGTCGCTGGTTGCGACCCGTCTACTCAAATGCTCGAGCAGTGCCGGGGCTTGGAAATTCGCCACCAAGAAGCCCCTAACTGCATTCCGTTCGACGACGAGAGCTTCGAGCTAGTCACCGCCGCGTGTGTTTACCATCATGTTGACTCGGAGTCGCGGGAGGCTTTGACCCGAGAAGTACTGCGCGTGTTAAAACCCGGCGGCATACTCTGTATTATCGAGCACAACCCCTTCAATCCCATCACGCAAATTATCGTTCGTCGATGTCCGGTGGATCAACAAGCGCACTTGCTGAGTGCCAGAATCGCGAGAGAGATATTTCGCGCAACGCGGATCGAGCTCGTCGAAACTCGATATTTTTTGTATTTACCGGAGCGCATTTATCACGCATTTTCATTACTTGAAGACCAAATGGCACGAATTCCTCTCGGAGGTCAATTCGCCATCTTCGGTCGAAAACCCTAATTTTGCGACGCTGGCTGATTCCCACGCCACCTGGACGTACGGATTCCTGTCTCGCGTTCCGGTGAATTTTAGTCTTTTTTCATGCGCCGAACACCGGGACATCACCTCCGTTCCAATTAAAAATCCGAGTGAGAGATCCATTGAAGCAAGCACAGCTTTACATTCAATTAGCAGCGCTTTCGCTGATCTGTTTGACGCTCGCCGCCGGCGCATACCTCAGCTTTCCTCTTTTTGACGATGCCTGGCTTGTTTTGACAATGAGAGAATTGGGTCCGCATGCTATTGCCCAGACTATGCCCGACAGGCCTGTTCTCGGCTTTATGGTGCAACGGATAGTCGATATTGGCGGAGTGAATAGGCTTTTCTTTGTATTCATCAACGCAACTCTGTGGATGTTCTTCGCGATTGAAGCCGCACTGCTTTTTCAGAAATTTTTTCCAGAAGTCAAGCATTACTCGATCGTCGCGGCCTGCTTGACCCTTGCTCCCATCGTTATTCAAACTCAATTATCAACAATCATTGTTGTCCTCCCTGCGAGTCTACCGACAATTCTTTGCTACGCCGGCATCTTGATCTTGCTCCGGGATACTGATGTAGAAAAGTCAAATGCAGGACTGTCTGTTGGCGTTGCAGCGCCTCTGATTGCCGCGGGGATTGCGATTAGTGAGTACGGCGTTGCCGCGAATTTGGTCGGGTTTGTCCTGTTAATCGGAGCGGCTTCGATGGCCGTTGGCGCAGCGCGACGTCGGTTGTTAATTTCCGCTGGTTGGGTTCTTCCCGTCACGTTGGCAGCCTACGTCCTCTTTACTAAGATCGTAAATCTTGGCGAGCGGCCTTCTGTCGCTCCAACGCATGTTCTTCAGTCGGTCCTTTCGAAGTGGATAGAGGTGCCATTCGATCTAATTGCAGGTACCTGGCGCGCGACGATCGCCGCATACGCAACCGCTCTGAGCACAATTACAATCGCTTACGACAGCAAATCAACTATCATAGGCAGCTTTGTGGGATTTGTGATGGCTGGTCTGCTTTACTTCGGTACTCGTCCACAATCAAATGGGATGACTGAGGAGAATCACTGGGACGAACCAATCAAACGCCGGGCGGTTTTCCTGATTCTGGCCATACTTGCAGGGCTCGCACCCGTAAGACTGATGGGTCGGCCCACGACGCTCACGGAGTTCGGTTCGCGATTTCTAATTCCTATCATGCCTGCGGCGGCCACACTGACGTTGGCGCTGGCCCTTCGGCTCTCCAACAGAAGGTTTCGATGTGTGCCGGTCGCAGTGTGCGGCCTCATTATCGGTTATGCTACTTGGAGCTTCACATACGCAACGCTCGGAAGGCATCGAACAATTGCGGCGCTCAGTACCGTGCTACAGCCTTATGTTACGCAAAGCGATGGCTATACTGTTGTGGTAGTTCCATTTGAAAGATTCGAATCGGAGCTGACCGCTACTGTTGCCGCCACTTGGCTTCCTGAGCTAGAGAAACGACTCTGGGTCGTAAGTGAGTCCACCGGAAAGTCTAAGTTCGGCGATCGTGGCACATGCCCTCCGGGCCTCGCACTGGACGCGGAAAATCGCAGAGTCATAAGACGTGGAAGGCTCGATAGGATTCTGTGGATAGAATTTAGATCCGGCAAACCTACCACGGTTGAACCATATTGCCTATTCACCACCGCGCCGGCGCTCACCCAGCTTCACTGACGTGAGCAGTCTCGCTTGAGCGCGCTTCACTCCGGGGGCAATCCGGATATTCAGGAACCGCAATGCGGACACGTAGCCGTAGCCCAGTGTCAGCACCCTCTTTTTGGTGTTTGGCGCGCACACCCGTAACACCGAGATCCGCGCCTTAACTTGAATTGAGGATTGCATCCGCCCCCCTACAGGGCAACAGCTCAGTTCGAGCGACAGGGCGTGCTCGATTCTGTGAAATTTCATACGAGGCGCCAAGAATTTCGATACGGGGGGGCGGATGTCGCTAAAACATCGGCGTTAACGGTACGTCAAACATTCCCGGGTTTAACAGTGCGGAAAATAGCTTCGCATTGCCCATTCCAACGGGTGATTCTCCAATGGGCGCAAAACAGTGTTCTTATGGGAAGTCGCCTTTCGATTAAGGAAGGCTCTGCCGCAAAGCATGTCGGTAATTTTTGGTTGAAAACCCCACTTTGTCTCAAGCACCGTTTTTTGTAGTGGCAAAACGTATTTTGAAAACGACATCTCCGTGCAAACGGCCGGAATGTTTCTGAGGGGACAATATGTCACGCATGAAAAGCTTCGAATACAAGTATCTTGTAGTAGAACCGTTTTTTCCTACCCTGTATCAGATGGTTAGGGGTAGGTTGCTCGATATCACGAATAAATTAGAAGCCCGGGCCACAATCCTCGACGTGGGAGGCCGAAAATCTCACTATACAATTGGGGTTCCGGCAGACGTCACGATTACGGATGTCCCTAGAGAGAGTGAGATCCAACACCGATTACATCTTGGCATTACGGCGCAGATGATTGCCGAACTCCGGACCCGGAGGAGCAATGTAACTGAAGTTTTACTAGACGACATGACCCGGTCTTCCTTCTCAGCTGCAAATTTTGACTGCGTTGTAGCCATAGAAGTTCTAGAACACGTTGAACAGGATGCGAAGTTTGTTCAAGAAGTACATCGCGTACTGAAACCCCAAGGGGTCTTTTTGATGACCACGCCGAATGGCCAGTATGTAAGAAATACTAATCCCGATCACAAGCGGCACTACACCAGGGACGAACTCAACAACCTACTGAAGTCAACATTTGAGTCTGTGAAGGTGGACTACGCGGTCAGATCCGGTTTCTTTTATAACCTCGGACTACGCTCATGGTCACTCAAAACACCAGTTGGCACCGCTCTAGCCATGTTTGGATCGTTCGTGAATTCTATTCAATCTGCGTCCAAAAGAGTCCGCAATCAACCACTCGGCACGCAGGAGCTCGTTGCGATGGCGCAGAAGCTTTAGTTTTCAGTGGTTGCAAAACTGGAAGGAGTTTAGCCACAGAAAAATACTGGCTAGTAAATATAAGATTACACCTAATGGGAAATCCTTCGGCTGGCGTGACAAAAGAAAATCCTTATTGGTTTGGTTCGCTGACCGCGTTCTTCCTAGCGGCTTCTATATGTACACTTTTATATTTCGTATTGGTTTCAAAATCACTGCCGACACAGGACGATTTCTGTCGCGCGGCTGCAGTTCCTGTGACAAATTATCCGCCAAAGGCCTTCCCTGTGGGTATTATCGCGTCTGTCGTTTGGTCGTATCACAATTGGAGCGCCAGATGGGCGGGGATCGGCCTTGAGACAGTTCTGTTGCGATTTTTTCGTCTGCCTGAATTCTACCCTGTCTTGCTGGTTTTCCTAGGGGTGGTTCAATGCCTCGCGCTCTACATCGCCGTTAAACAGTTTATCGCCGATACGCGTTCAGCTCTTTTCTTGACTGTTTTAGCAGGTTCCATATACTGGGCGAACGCGCCCGGTCTTGGAGAAGGTTTTTTTTGGGTGCCCGCCGTCGTAGAATATCAGCTCCCCTTGACGTTGACCGTACTGTTATTTTCACTCTTCGCATCCTCGCACGCCCGTGACTCTTCAAAATCGAGAGTGTGGCGAATTACGCTCGGGTGCATCTTGGCATTTCTGCTTCCGGCGTTTCACGAATTGCTGGGGGCGGTGGTCGTCCTCCTTGCGTCCGTCATTGTTGTTGCCCTGATGCTTCAGCGACGGCCACAATGGAAAACCTGGACAGCAATATGGGTCGCTGCAGGAGTTGGGTTCCTGATCGTTTTCGTCGCTCCGGCCAACGCCATCCGGGGAATACATCTTGCGCACCGGGCGATTGTTCGTACTACACTGTTGATCTCGCTGGAGACGTTCCGCTACGCTGTTCTGCCTTGGTGTTTGGATTTGAAACTATGGCTTTTGGCGATCCTGTTCTGGGTCGATCCGCACTTCGCGTCGGTTCAGCGTCGACCGCCAGACGCATCTTTCGCTTTTTCAATTGGAATAGTATTTTGTGCCTGGACGTTGATTGTGGTACTGGCCATCAGTGCACCCATCTGGCAACTCGGTTACGTGAGCCCCGCGCGGGTTATGAACGTTGTTTATGGCTTATTTCTAGTGGGCTGGATTGTAATGGCCTTTATTCTGACGCGCCCCCTCGCGAGCCTCCCGATTCACCCAGTTCATCGCACTGCAATGTGTTCCGTCGCTTTGATTTTGTTATCATTTCAATTAGTTGCCAACCACAATAATCTCCTGGCAGCTTCCGACATCTATCGAGGACGATTGACCTCCTGGAATGCACAGCTGAATCGGAGATTTCTCTTACTGCGGTCCGTCAGGCCAGATACCGAGGTGCGGCTTGAACGACTGTCAACATATCCACGCAGCTTCGATGAATGGGATATCGCGGAAGACCCAGCAATATGGTCAAACCGCTGTCTCGCTGAGTATTTTGGAGTGACTTCCGTTGCCCTGGAAGGTTCACGTTAATTGCGTGCGGCAACTTTGGCCAGCAAAGGTTGATCTCCTTGTCAAACATTATTGTAACTGTCGTGCCAAAGTCACATAGTTACAGACGGCGACTATTTCCGAGATCGAGTCAGGCATGCGCAAGGACGGCTTGTTGAATCTTGTGGTATTAAAAGAGCCTTGCCAGAGATATGGCCTGGATGGAACCATAAAATACGTGAAATAACGGTGAGGATTGTCACAACCTAAGAAGAATCCGAGATGTTAATGCCACGTCTTATGGCCCTTCTAAATTGAGCCGCCGAAAGTGTATCGCCACGATTTTTCGCTTGCCGCTTCGATTGTCAAACAAAATGCTATTGCGCTCCAGGTAACAGAGCAGGAGGGAAAGTCGATCATGCATCTTCGCCAAGTTGAGATCAGTGTGAGAGGGACGAAAGTACTCGTGAATGCAGTGCGATGGCTCGCGACTGCGCTGATCTTCGCAATGGCGACGGTGTGCGCGGGTAACTCCTTAGCACAGACTAACGTAGTCACGCAACATAACGACATCTCGAGAACCGGACAAAACATCAACGAGACGATCCTCAATCCGACGAACGTGCACAACCTCGGCGGCGTTAGCACGGACACCTTCGGGAAGTTATTCTCCTATCCGACCGACGGCTGGGTGTACGCGCAGCCGCTGTATATGCCCGGCATCACTATGGGGACAGGGACACCCCAAGCCGGTACAAACCACAATGTTATCTTCGTAACCACTGAACACGACAGCGTCTATGCATTTGACGCAGACAACAATACAGGAGCCAACGCTAATCCATTGTGGCGTATCACTCTACTGGACCATGCACATGGCGTGCCCTCCGGCGTAACAGCAACAACGGTCCCGAACGGTGACGTCATCACGGGCGACATCGTTCCGGAAATTGGCATCACCAGCACAGGTGTGATTGATCCCGCTACCAACACCCTCTACATCGTCGGAAAGACAAAGGAACCGCTAAATCCCAAAGGCCCCTACATTCAGGGGCTTCACGCATTGGACATAACGACTGGAGCAGAAAAATTCGGTGGTCCGGTCACCCTGTCGGGATCGGTGCCAGGAAACGGCAGCGGTAGTTCCGGTGGCACGCTCAATTTTGACCCTAAGTGGCAGAACAATCGCGCCGGACTGCTGCTTCTAAACGCAATAGTGTATATCGGTTTTGGTTCGCACGGCGATGCCGGCCCGTGGCACGGGTGGATCCTGGCGTATGACGCGTCTACGCTGATCCAGACCGGCGCATGGTGCGCGTCCCCCAATGGAAGCGCTGATGGCATTTGGCTGAGCGGTTCGGGACTCGCGGCGGATGTGCCTGATCCAGTGGGTCACCCATTTGGGCGCATCTTTACTTCCACGGGCAACGGTTCACACAGCGCTCCGGTGAACACAACCGTGCCGCTAATTTATGACAACACGATGAGCTACGGCGATTCTATTATCAAGCTAGATCTCACAAATGGCGCACCAACAATGAATTCCGGTGGCACTGTGGTCGGCGACTATTTCACACCCCACGATCAGGCTACTCTGAACAACGGAGATACGGACCAGGGGTCGGGTGGCGTGCTCCTGTTCCCGGATTCAGTGAGTGGCGGCAAGCATTTGCTGACGCAGGTGGGCAAGACTGGTCGGATTTACATCCTGGATCAGGACAACTTGGGCGGGTACAACCCGAAGAACACATCGGACCCTGGAGAAAAAGCCTTTGTTAAAGGCCTCTGGGGAATGCCTGCCTATTGGAATGGTAATCTCTATGTGTGGAGCACTGGCGATAGCTTGAAAGCGTTTCCGATTAGCAACGGAATTCTTTCATCTACCYTTACGTCCACATCTAGCGAATCGGCCGGCACATATTCACCGACGCCGATCGTCTCTGCTAATGGAACCACGAACGGGATCGTGTGGAGCCTCAAGACCGACAACTATAGCTCGCAGGGACGCGAAATTTTGTACGCCCATGATGCGACAAATGTCTCAAAGTTGCTCTATTCCAGCGAGACAAAGGTATCTCGCGATAATCCAGGCAATTCCGTTAAATTCATCGTCCCAACAGTCATTAACGGTAAAGTGTACGCTGGCTCCGAATCTCAGGTGAGTGTCTTCGGCTTGTTGAATGGAGCAACGCAAGCAGCGACACCGGTCATTAGTCCGGTAAGTCAATCGTTCAAACCATCTCTAAACGTGACCATTACGGAATCTATGATTGGTGCATCGGTTTACTACACTACCGACGGCTCTCAGCCCTCGACCGCCTCAACCTTTTACAGCGGCCCCTTCAGCGTGACGACGACTACCACGGTCAACGCCGTCGCCGCGGGAGTCGGTTTGTTGCAAAGTCCGACTGCTACCGCGACCTACACCCTACTGACACAGACGGCTATGCCCACTTTCAATCCGACTCCTG
>JRHI01000393.1_pt1 | contig 48342 bp, 34 predicted proteins | sample 215371 | NCBI WGS metagenome assembly JRHI01 (sample SAMN02929681, study PRJNA255918) | sediment metagenome | biome: cave system; feature: Ice Cave; material: Sediment; isolation source: sediment from deep within a dark volcanic ice cave with no known source of... ... | reverse complement strand
CTACGAGACGGAGCCGCCAAGCCGTAAGCAGCTCAGGTGAGCGCCCCGCACGCTGTCTCGACCGCCGTAAGCAGGCTCCCTGATCGTATCAACCGTTCCACCGCTTCCAGGTCGCGGTGCAGCGTCCGGTCGCGGCCCAGCGGCCGGACGTGCTCCCGAATGTGCCGGTACGCCGCTTCGGCCCCCCGGCCGGCCCGCAACGGTCGATGGAACTCCAGGCCCTGTCCTGCACAGAGCAATTCGCAGGCCAAAACTCGGGTGGCGTTCGTCACCACCGTCCGGCACTTCCGCGCCGCCGTCGTGCTCATGGAGACGTGATCCTCCCGATTCGCCGAGGTCGGGATCGAATCGACGCTTGCCGGGAACGCCAGCGCTCGATTCTCCGACACCAACGCCGCCGCCAGTACCTGCACGAGCATCATTCCCGAATTGAGGCCTGGATGCGGCGTCAGGAAGCCGGACAAACCGCTCAGGTCGGGATTCACGAGGTTCTCCACGCGCCGCTCGCTGATGCTGCTCAGGTCGGCCACCGCGGCCGTCAGGAGGTCGGCGGCCAGAGCGATCGGCTGAGCGTGGAAGTTGCCGCCGGAGATCACCTCGCCGGTGTCGGGGAACACCAATGGATTGTCCGTGGCCGAGTTCATCTCACACTCCACGACGCGCGTCACGTGGCCGAGCGCGTCGCGCAGGGTGCCGTGGACCTGCGGCATGCAGCGGAGACTGTAGGCGTCCTGCACCTTGGCACACTCGGCGTGCGACTCCATGATCGCGCTGGCCCCAAGCAATCGCCGCAGGTTGGCGGCACAGGCAACTTGCCCCGGATGCGGCCGCAGCGCCTGGATGCGCGGATCGAACGGCCGGTGCGAACTTTTTGTCGCCTCCACAGTTACGGCCCCGGCCACATCGGCGATCTTCGCCAGCTGACGAACGCGCACGACGGCGTCGGCCAGGAGGGCAGTACTGATCTGCGTGCCGTTGATGAGCGACAGCCCCTCCTTCGCCTGCGGCCGATGCGGCTTCAGGTGGACGCGGCGCAGAGCGGCGCGGCCGCTCAGCGGCCTTCGGCTCTCGGCCTTCGGCTTGCGGCCATCGTTCGCGGTGGAGGGCCGGGTCACGAAGGCATGGCCCTCACCCATGACGACCAGGGCCATGTGGGCGAGCGGAGCGAGGTCGCCACTGGCGCCGACGCTCCCCTGTTCCGGGATCGCCGGCACAATCCCGCGATTGTACATCTCGACCAGCGTGTCAATTAACTCCGGCGTCACTCCGGAATAACCCTTGGCCAGCGCCTGGATGCGTAGGGCGAGGGCGAGCCGGCTGACGCCCAGGTTGAGCAACGGCCCCATGCCAACGGCATGGCTGCGCAACAGATTCTCCTGCAGGGCCAACACATCGTCGGCTGCAATCCGCTGGTTGGCCAACTTGCCGAAGCCGGTGTTGACGCCGTAAATGGTTGCTCCGCTCGTGAGCAGGCCCTCCAGGGCGCGGCGGGCACGCTCTACCCGCTTGCGGGCAGCCTGCGTCAGGTGCAAGCGCTCGACCCGGCCCTGGAGGAGCCGTTCAGCGTCATCGAGGGTCAGGCCGTCCCCGCTCAACTCCAGGACGGTGGACGGCGAGGTTGCGCGACTCATGCGGAATATAATGACACCAGGCGAACGCTGCCGCTCCCCCCTCTTCGCCTTCTCGGAGGAACCATCATGTCCGCCGCGCTGTTTGCTTCACCCCGCGTCATCCGTGCGCCGCGTGGTCCCGAGCGGACCTGCAAAGGCTGGATCCAGGAAGCGGCCCTGCGCATGCTCATGAACAACCTCGATCCCGAGGTGGCCGAGGACCCGGAACATCTGGTGGTCTACGGCGGCAGCGGCAAGGCGGCCCGTACCTGGCAGGACTTCGACCGCATCGTCGCAGCGCTCCGCAATCTGGACAACGACGGGACGCTGCTGGTTCAGTCGGGCAAGCCGGTGGGAGTGCTCCGCACCCACGAACTGGCTCCCCGCGTGCTGATCGCCAACAGCCTGCTCGTACCGAAATGGGCGACGTGGCAGGAATTTCGGCGACTGGAGCAGATGGGGCTGACGATGTACGGCCAAATGACGGCCGGCAGTTGGATTTATATCGGATCGCAGGGAATCTTGCAAGGCACGTATGAAACCTTTGCCGCCTGTGCCCGCCGTCACTTCGGCGGCAGCCTCGCCGGCCGGCTGTTGGTGACAGGCGGTCTCGGCGGCATGGGCGGCGCGCAACCGCTGGCCGCGACCATGAATGGCGCCGCCTTCCTCGGCGTCGAGGTCAACCCGGCCCGCATCGAACGCCGGCTGCACACGGGCTACCTCGACCGCATGAGCTGGGACCTCGACGAAGCGCTGACACTGGTGTCCAAAGCAAAGCAGCAGCGGCGCCCCCTTTCGGTCGGACTGGTCGGCAATGCCGCGGAAGTGCTGCCCGAGTTGGTGCGGCGCGGCGACGTCCCCGATGTGCTCACGGACCAGACCTCCGCCCACGATGCCCTCAACGGCTACGTCCCCATCAAGGTTGGTCCCGACGAGGACCTCGATTCCTTGCGCCACGACCATCCCGAGGAGTACGTGCGCCGGGCCACGGAGTCGATGGCGCAGCACGTCCGCGCCATGCTCGACTTGCACCAGCGCGGAGCGGTGACGTTCGATTACGGCAACAACATCCGCGCCCAGGCAGCCGAGGCTGGTCTGAGCAACGCCTTCCGCATTCCGGGCTTCGTGCCCGAGTATATCCGCGCGCTGTTCTGCGAGGGCAGGGGGCCCTTCCGCTGGGTAGCACTCTCGGGCAATCCTGAGGACATCTATCGCACGGATCAAGCGGTGCTTGACACATTTCCAGAGAATGAGTCGCTGGCTCGCTGGATTCGCCTAGCCCGCGAAAAAGTGAAATTTCAGGGGCTGCCGGCGCGGATCTGCTGGCTCGGCTACGGCGAACGGGCGCAGCTTGGTCTGCGCTTCAACGAGATGGTGCGGCGCGGCGAGTTGCAAGCGCCTATCGTCATCGGCCGCGATCATCTCGATGCCGGTTCGGTGGCATCGCCGAATCGCGAGACGGAAGCAATGAAGGATGGGTCGGACGCCATTGCCGACTGGCCGATCCTCAACGCACTCATCAACACAGCCAGTGGTGCGGGTTGGGTGAGCGTCCATCACGGCGGCGGCGTTGGCATTGGTTACAGCTTGCACGCGGGCATGGTCGTCGTGGCGGACGGCAGCGAGGAGGCGGAACGCCGGCTGCGACTGGTGCTGACGAGCGACCCGGCAACCGGGGTGATTCGGCACGTCGACGCCGGGTATGATGAAGCGATCCGCTGTGCCAAGGAGCGCGGCGTCGACGTACCGGGACTGAATTACTGAGGATGAAGAAATCGACACCGGGTTCACAGCGCATCAGCAGCCTGCGGGGAGCAGACATGGCCCTGGTGATTCGCAACGCGGCTCAGCTGGTCGGTGTGACGCAGCCTGGTGAAGGCGTTCGGCGTGGTCGCGCCATGGGACAACTTGCCGTCATCGACGAGGGTGCCCTGGTCCTCCGCAACGATCGCATCGCCTGGCTCGGCCACAGCGCCGCGCTGCCGCCGCTGCCCGCCGACGCCGAAATCATCGACGCCACCGGCAAAATCGTCCTGCCCGGTTTCATCGACAGCCACACGCATCTCGTCTTTGCGGGCTGGCGCGAACAGGAGTTCGAGCAACGGCTGCAAGGCCGCACGTATCGGGAAATCGCCGCCGCCGGCGGTGGCATCAACGCCACGGTTCGCCTGGTCCGTGCCTCGTCGAAACAGGCACTCAAGGATCTCGCCCGGCCACGGCTCAGGCAATTGCTTCGCCACGGCGTTACGACGGTCGAGGTGAAGAGCGGCTATGGCTTGACCCTCGCCGACGAATTGAAATGCCTGGAAGCGATCGCTGAACTGAACGCGGAGGGACCGCTGGAACTGGTGCCGACCTTCCTCGGCGCTCATGCCGTGCCGCCCGAGTATGCTGGCGACCGCGACGGTTACCTCCGACTGCTTCTCGACGACATGCTGCCGGAAGTCGCGCGCTGCCACCTGGCTGATTTCTGCGACGTCTTCTGCGAAACCGGCGTGTTCAGTCTCGAAGAAACGGCCCGGCTCCTCGGCCGGGCCCGTGAGCTGGGCTTCCGCTTGAAACTACATGCCGACGAGCTAACGCCGCTGGGCGGCGCCGAACTGGCGGCGCAGCTGGGGGCCACGTCCGCCGATCACCTCCTCTGCATCACCGATGCGGGTATCGACGCCCTGGCCGCGTCGGCGACCGTGGCCACGCTACTACCGGGCACCGCGTTCTTTCTCGGCATGCCGTACGCGCCGGCGCGTCGGCTAATCGCAGGTGGCGCCGCCGTCGCCCTCGCCAGCGACTGCAACCCCGGCACCTGCCCCACCGAGAATCTGCCGCTGATCGGTACCATGGCCTGCACGCAAATGCACATGCTACCGGCGGAGGTCGTTACGGCTCTGACCCTCAACGCGGCGGCGGCCCTCGGACGGTCGGACTGTATCGGTTCCCTGGAAGTCGGCAAACAGGCGGACCTGATCGTCTGTGCCACGCCGGACTACCGGCACCTCTTTTATCATTTCGGAGGCAGCCATGTTGAGCGGGTCATCAAGCGCGGCCGGGTGGTCCACCAGGTTGGAGTTGCCTGAACCGCCGGCCGATCTGCAGTGTCGGCCAGACGATCCGCGCCTCGGCGAGGTGATGGAGTTCTGGCACGGCGATGAAGACGCACTGGAGCCCGGCCGCGCTGTCCTTCTCGGCTTCCCACAGGATGAGGGCGTCCGGCGGAACCACGGCAGGCCGGGAGCCGCCGAGGCGCCGCGACAAATCCGGCACTGGCTGCACCGCCTGACTCCCTGGGACGGCTGTGCGAACATCGGCCTGACCGCCCACCCGCCGCTCGACCTGGGAAACCTGCGCATCCAGGGAACCCTGGAGGAATCGCAGGAGGCGCTGGGCGAAGTGGTCGGCGCAATCCTGGAAAGAAGGGCGGTGCCGATTGTCCTGGGCGGAGGACACGAGACGGCTTACGGTCACTACCTCGGTTACGTCCAGGCGGGGCGGCGCGTGGGCATCATCAACCTCGACGCCCATCTCGATCTGCGTCCTTGCCAAGGAGGCCAGGGACACAGCGGAACGTCGTTCCGCCAGGCCCTGGAGCATCCGGCGCAACCGCTGCCGGGCCCCCGCTACGTTTGCATGGGAGCGCAGCCGCAGAGCGTCAGCCGGGAACATCTGGCCTATGCTCGGGAAAAAGGATGCGTCGTTTGTTGGCAGGCCGAGGTGGAGCCGTTGCTCCGGACGCATTTCATGCGGGAGCAGTACCAGTTGGCGGAGCAGGAGTGTCAGGTCTATGTCAGTTTGGATGCCGACGTGGTTCGGGCCGGCGACGTGCCTGGCGTGAGCGCGCCCAATGCGGGGGGGCTTGCCGGCCAGGGGATCTTCGATTGCCTGCGTTTGGCCGGGATGACGCCGGAAGTTGCCAGCCTGGACCTCGTTGAGATCAATCCACGTTTCGACTGCGATGGCCAGAGTGCGCGCTGGGCAGCGGTGGCTGTCTGGCACTTCCTCATCGGACTGGCCGCACGTCAGCTGCCGAGAATAGCAACGAATACCTGAGTGTCCACCCACTGTCAATGAGGCGCAGGGCCAGATATTCCTCCACACCCTGTCTCCATGAGCGTCCGGCTCGTTCGCAGCCCACTGCAGCGCGTTTCGAGAGGCACAAGTACATGGAAAGCCTGATTTTAGGCTGGTACTTGCCGGCTCGATTGTGCAGGCGGTACGGCCGGTAGCGAACGCGCCCACCACTGCCCCCTCTCCAGAGGTGGAAAATGCGTACCTCCTTGCCCGCTCCGAGGGCATTCATGGCGTAGAATTTCGCCAGGAAACCAACCGCAGCCTCGCTCGAAGGAGAGTAGCGACATGCTGGTCCTCAGCCGCAAGCTTGGCGAAAAAATCATTATCGGCGAAAACATCACCATCACCGTTGTGGACATCGACCGCGGCAAGATCCGCCTGGGAATTGAAGCGCCCCGTGAGGTGCCCATCTTCCGGCAGGAACTGCTACCGCTCAAGGGAAGTGAAGGAGGCGTGGCCCAGCAGGCCCCGGCAAATTCGCACTGAGATCGACTCTCGATCGCCCGGCAACGCCGCCGCGTCGTGTGTTCTTCCGTTCGATTCGTGAGCCTCACACCGATTCTCGTTTGACCCCTGCCAGCCCCCTGCATCCCCCCCGACATGAAAACAAACGCCCCCGGCAGCCAGCCGGGGGCGATTCTGTTCAACCAGCCTGCAGCGCCAGCAACGGTTTTCTTCTGGCCTTGCTGGCGCGGCAGGCTGGCCGAAACTCCTCATCGACCGCCGGTGCGCGGAGCGGATGACTGCCCCTTCTCCAACTCGCGGAGTTGCTCGGCCAGTTCCGGATCGCTCGGGTTCCGCTCCACCGCCTCACGTTGCGCCGCCAATGCTTCCGGACTACGGCCCGCCCGAACCAACGCCGCCGCCAACCAGTGCAGCACCGCCCCATCCTGACGCTGGCTCAACGCCGCCGCTTTCTCCAGGTCGGCCAGTGCCTGTCGGTCGCCACGCTCAAGCCGTACCCGGCCGCGGACGTAGTAGCCCCGCGCCCCGTTCGGCGTCCGGGTCACTGCCTGCTCGGCATCGGCCAGCGCCTTGCCGAGTCGGCCGTGCTCCAACGCCAGCAGCCCGCGCAAGGCATACGCCGGTCCAAGGTCCGCGCCCGCCTGAAATGCGCCTTTCAGCAGCGCCTCCACTTGCTCCGCGGGAGCGCCCCGGTCGTGCGCATGCTCGGCGCAGAGGCAGTGATCCACGGCGGCGCGCCAGGCATCCCCCTTCCCGGCGGGCAGGCCAGGTTCCTTGAGCAGAACTTGCCGGCGATTCAGCAAATCACGAACCTCGTCGTTCACCCGGCGCAGGTCAGCGGCAGGATTCTCCACCTTGGCGAACTGCTCGTGCCAGGACGCGGCCTCCACCAGGTTGCCGAGTGCCAGGTTACTTCGCAGCAGTCCCGTCAACACCTCGCCATCCAGGTCGGCCTTTCCTAGATGTAGGACGGCCTCTGCGTACTGGCCGTGCTGCAGGCAGACCAGGCCGAGGACGCGCTGCGCCTTCGCATGAAAGCCGATCTCCCGGGCCCGCGAGGCCAGGTCGAAGGCGTCGTCCGTCCGTCCCAGGCGCAGGCTCCAGTCAGCCGCGTTCGCGAGTCCGCCCAGGTCGTGGCCGACCACGAGGGTGTAGCGGCGCAGGGCATCCACTGCGTCGGCCTTCTGCTTTGCCGCCCAATGCAGCCGTACCAGCGCCAGCAGCGCCTCCTCTGACTCGGCATCGACCTTGAGTGCCTGGCTATACGCCGCCAGCGCCTCCTTCCCCTGGCCAAGCTTTTCGCACACCCGGCCACGGAACGAAAGCGCCTCAACAGTGGTCATGCTGTCCGGATCGGCCTGGACCGCATCCTCGAGGAACTGGGCCGCCTCCTTCGCCCTGTTCTGGCGGAAGCTGCCGCGTGCTAGCTGATATGCCGCCCTGGCCCGCACCGTTTCTGCGCCGTCCTTGGCAATTGGTTCCAGCACTGTCCGCGCCTGGGCATACGCGCCGCGATTGGTGAGGGTCGCACCGAGGGCGACGGCGTACTTTGGCTCGTCGGGGAAGTGCTGCACCAGTTCGCGGTAGGCGCTTTCCTCTTCTGCCAGCGTCTCCGCCAGCTTGACGGACAGCTCCAGCAGGGCGGGGTCGGCGGGCTTGTAATGCCGGGCTCGTTGCAGGACGCGGCGGGCATCCTTTGTCAGGTGGTGCTCCTGGTATAGTCGGGCCAGAATCGCTGCCGAGATACTATCCTCCGGAACGTGGGCCAGCACCGCTTCCAGGAGTGCAACATCGTCCAGGTCCGCCACCGGCTTCAACGTGAACCAGACCCGATAATACTTGGCGACTTCCTCGTGAAACTTACGAAACTCCTCGAACTCGGCAGGCTCGACGCGCACCCGGTCGAGTCGTGTGTCCATCTCGACCTCGACACGGCGCGGCTCGGACGCATCGGCGTGGACGGTGAGGACGAAGGCACCCCAGCGCGATTGCACCGTTTTTTCCTTGGGGACCGCTTCAAAATGGAAAGCCGGTGGCAGCGAGATTGTCCAGCGATGACGTGACTCGAACGGTGCGCTCAGGTCGAGGGCGACTGTTCGATCGTAGTCGAGATTGTACGCCAGCAGCTTGCTCCATACCCGGCTGTCGGAGACGCTGCCCTCGCGGTCGGCGTCTCCCGCGAAGTGGCCGGGGACCTCGAAGACCAACTCCCCCCGCACCGGCTTGTCTGGGTCGCGCAGCGACTTGTCGTCGATGTTCAGCCGCACCAGCCGGGCGTGGCTGTTGTTGTCCTGCAACTCGCCCGTCACCAGGCGGCGCCGCTCGCCCGGGGGCACCTCCAGCCAGCTATCGCGCTGTACCGTCGCCGCGCTGCCGGAGTAGACCGCGGTGCGCTCGCAGCGCGACGAGCCGTCGGCGCCTACTGTGATGTGCGACTCCTGCTCGACGCGGTTGTCGGCCGGGGTCATCGCCGGCGTGCGCACCAGGCGCAAATGCGCCTGGTCATCGACGACGTAGCAGAGGCGGTTGCAGTCTTCGCGGGGCAGATGGTCCCAGCCGGCCAGGCTCGTCGTCGTGTCGATCCAGTGGTCCTTGCCGTCGATGGTGGTCAAGAGGATGGCGTGTGTGCCCCAGGGCGAGGGCAGATTCTCCAGCACCTGACCGTCGTCGAGGGCGCCGAGGGTCGCCAGGTGGACGGGAACGCCGGCCTCGCGAAGCATGACGGCCAGGAGTTGGCTCTGGTCCTTGCAATCGCCATAGCGCATCGTCAGCACCTGGGCCGGGGCGTGGGGCGTGTAATCGTGCTTCTCGCCAAGCGAGACGTAACGGACGTTACGGCGAACCCAGTAGGTCAGGCCACGGGCTCTCTCCAGTGGCGTTTTCAGATCGCGCGTCAGTTCCCGCACCAGCTTGCGGACGTCGGCGGTGCATTCCCAGCAGTCGGCCCGCAGGTGCTGCTTCCAGTGGGCGACCTCTTCCCAGGAGGCAAACGTCGAGAGAGCGACCTCTTGTCGCAGGTCCTCCTTGGATGGTAGGTTTTCGTCCTGCGGCAATTCGCGGCGGTTAGTCGCGGTCCAGATCAGGACGCGCCGGCCGCCCTCCTCGCGCACCACCGGCTCCGACTTCCCACCCACGGCGGCATACTTCAGCGTCCGCTCCTTCGCCACTCCCACACGCAGTTCATCGCGGACCACAGGGTAATGATCGTCGCCAAAGGTGTAGCGGGAAAAGAATTGTCCCTGGTACTCGGGATGCCGACCGCACACGGTCCATTTGACCTCGATCGCGTCGCCGACCTCCAGGCTGGGGAACGAGATGATAAGTTGCTTTTCGTGGTCGTAGACCTGGTAATCGGTGCCCAGGTCGCGGAGTTGCACGTGCCGCACCTCGATCGGCACAATACCGCCGCCGGCCTTGTGGATGCGGGCCTCATTCAAGGTCAGATTCTGGTACGAGGGATTGTAGGAAATGTTGCGGTATTCACCGAGTTTGTCGATCCCTTTCCGGCCGTTGAAGCGGGTGATCTCGTGGACGATCGTTTCGAGGGTGCCGTCGGCTTCGAGGAGGTAGGTAGCTCCGGAGTAAAGGATGCAGGCGGGGGTCTCCTCCAGGAACGCACGCGGTACTTGCTTCCACTGTGCTGGGTTGTAGTGGTAGGGCAGCGGCTCGTGGCTCGGACCGCGCGCCACCGGCCAGCTGGCTGCCTGGAGCGAAGAAGCTGCCAGGAGGACCAGCAGGGCGATGCAAGGGATGCGGCCGAAAAAGGGACGTGGCTCACGCATGCCAGACTCTCCAGCGAAAAGTGGAATCCCCTGCTGCATTGTGGACTTTGACGTCCCGCCGCACAAGGGGAAGCGAATGCCGTCCGCCGCTGCCCGGTGAAGCGAAACAGTGGTCGATCGTTCAGGTGCGGTCGTTGCCCGCCCTTATGTCATGGACTCGACCCTGGTATAATGAGGGGCTCGAAAGGATGGAGGCCGTTGCATGCAAGTCGTCGCCGCGCCTGGGCTCGCACTGGATGACCCGTCGCTGTATCTCAATCGCGAGCTGAGCTGGCTGGAGTTCAACCGCCGCGTCCTCGAAGAGGCACAGGACCCGCAGGTGCCCCTCCTGGAGCGCCTCAAGTTCCTGGCCCTCTGCAGCGCGAACCTCGACGAGTTTTTCATGGTTCGCGTAGGCAACCTCCAGCAAAAGGTCCACGCGGGCATTCCTTTCGGCTCCGGGGCCGACCGGATGCCACCGTCGGTACAGCTCGAGCGCATCAGCCAGGTGGTCCGGCAGATGGTCCAGGAGATGTATTCCTGCCTCCTCGAAGAAATCCTGCCTGCGCTGGAACGCGAGGGCATCGTCCTGCGCCGGCCGCCCGACCTGACCGAGGCAGAACGCCGCCACCTCGGCGATCTCTTCCGCCGACACATCTTCCCGGTGTTGACCCCCCTTGCCATCGACCCTGGCCACCCGTTTCCGCACCTGCTCAACAAGTCCCTCAACCTTGCCGTGCTACTGCAGCGCCGCGGCCAGGCGGAAAGGCTCTTCGCGGTGGTGCAAGTACCGGCCGTGCTGCCGCGCTTTGTGCAGTTGCCCGCGGAGAAGGGAAACGTTTTCATTCCGCTGGAAACGGTTATCCGCATGCACCTGCCGGAGTTGTTTTCCGGCCTCGACCTGGAACATGCCGCCGTCTTCCGCGTGGCGCGCAACAGCGACATCGAGATCGACGACGACGAGGTCGAGGACCTGCTCAAGGCGATCGAGGAAGAAGTCCGCAAGCGCCGCCGCGGCGCCGCCGTGCGCCTGGAGATCGAGGCGGGAGCACCGGCCGAGATCGAACAGTTCCTGCTCGACTCGCTCGATCTCGAACCACTCGACGTCTACCGCCTGCCGGCCCTGCTCGACCTGACGGGGCTCTTCCAGATCCACAGCCTCCCCGGGTATCCGCAGCTGCGCGATCCGCAGTTCGTGCCGCAGCCGGTGCTCGATTTCGCCAACCCGCGCAACCCCTGGCCGGTGGTCCGGGCGCGGGACATCCTCGTCCAGCATCCGTACGAGTCTTTTAGCCCCGTGGTGGACTTCATCGAGGCGGCCGCCGAGGACGATCGCGTCATGGCCATCAAGCAAACGCTCTACCGCACCAGCAGCGACTCGCCGGTCGTTCGCGCCCTGCAGCGGGCCGCCGACAAGGGCAAGCAGGTGACGGCAGTCATTGAACTGAAGGCCCGGCTGGACGAGGAACGCAACATTCTCTGGGCGCGCGAACTGGAGAAGGCGGGCGTTCACGTCGTCTTCGGCTTCGTCGGTCTGAAGACGCATTGCAAGGTGGCGCTGGTCGTACGCCGCGAGGAAGACGGCCTCCGCCGCTACGTGCATCTCTCGACGGGAAACTACAACCCGCAAACGGCCCGCGTCTACACAGACCTCGGCCTCTTCACGTGTAATCCGGACTTTTGCGAGGACGTTTCCGCGTTGTTCAACTACCTGACCGGCTACTGCGAGCTGCCGCAATGGCGCAAACTCGTCGTGGCGCCCAGCCGGATGCAGGCGTTCTTCGTGGAGAAAATCGAGCAGGAGATGCAGTACCAGGCGGCCGGCCAGGAAGGGCGGATCATCGCCAAGATCAACGGCTTGCTCGAACCGGTAGTGGTGCAGGCGCTCTATCGCGCCAGTCAGGCCGGCGTACACATCGATCTGATTTGCCGCGGCATCTGCGCCCTGCGGCCGGGGCTGCCGGGCATCAGCGAGAACATCCGCGTCATCTCCATCGTGGATCGCTTTTTGGAGCACAGCCGCATCTTCTACTTCGGCAACGGCGGCAATCCGCAGGTGTACATCGGCTCGGCCGACTGGATGGATCGCAACCTGAGCCGGCGCGTCGAGGTGGTTTTTCCGATCGAGCAGCCGGATCTGAAGCACCGACTCATCCACGAGATCCTGGCAACATCGCTGGCGGACAACATGAAGGCCCGCGACCTGCTGCCTGATGGCCATTACCATCGGGTGCAGCCCGGGCCGGGCCAGCCACGGGTCCGCAGCCAGGAGCGTTTCCTGGAGCTCGCGGCCCAGACCGCCGCGCGGCGGCTGAGCGAGGTACAGGGACCGCCCTCGCCGTATCTCGACGGTCGGCCGGCCAACTCGCGCCGCGACGGTGCCGACGGGCTGTGGGTGCCGGAAGCGTGGACCAAACAGAAACCCGGCTCCGCGCGGGAGCCGGGTTTCTAAAGGGACATCGCTACGGAGGAGAACGGGGAGCCGCGCTGCTCTCAGGCGTTATTTGGGTGCGCTGATCGGCAGAGGAGCGGGCACGCCGCCAACTCCAGCCGGGGCCGGGATCGCCTCAACCGGCCGGCCAGGCAGCGGAGTCCCGGCGCCTATCGCCTGGAGGACCGGCGCCTCGCCGTGCGCGCCGTAATCGCAGCAGGCGCAGCCGTAGCCGCTTGAATCGCAGTCGCACACTCCAGCCGTGTGTTCGCAGCCGACGGTGGCGCCCAATAATCCCAGGCACGCCAGGGACGCGATGAGCCGACGCATGGTTTCCCTACCTTTCCTGAACGGCAAATGGATACCTTCCGTGGCAATCCGCACAATGCAAAGGCACTGCACGGATCTGTATTCGACGCCGGAGCCGGGGCAGCTTGACCAATTCCGGACGGCCCGGGCAAACTGACGCGACGGTGAGAGAAAAGGCACGAACAGGAGAAATGACCTCATGGACGCGATCGTTCTGGCGGCGGGGCTCGGCACACGCCTCCGCCCGCACACCCTGAGCGTGCCCAAGCCCCTGTTGCCGGTGCGCGGCCGGCCGATCCTCGACTGGACGCTCGGCGCCCTGCCGCCTGTCGTCAACCGCGCGATCGTGGTCGTCCACCACCTGGCCGAGCAGGTCGAGGCGTATCTCCACCAGCAAACGCACTTTCGCGACTGGCAGACGGTGCGGCAGGACCAGCCGCGCGGCACCGGCGATGCCCTGCGTTCCTGCCGGCGAGCGATCCGCTCCAATCGTTTCCTGGTCCTCAATGGCGATGACCTGTACGGCGCCGCGGACCTGGAAGCCCTGTCACGCTGCTCGGCCGGGCTGCTGGTTCACCCGGTGGACGAGCCGCGCCGCTTCGGCATCGCGTTCCTGAAAGCGGATGGTACGTTGGAGAAACTGGTGGAGAAGCCGAACCTGGAGGGACGGCACCTGGCGAACATCGGGGCATACCTCTTTCCGGCCAACGTCTTTGAAACGGAATTGAGGGAGTCGGTGCGTGGCGAGTTCGAGATTACCGATTACGTCAGCGCCTTGGCGGCCCGGCAGCCGGTGCAGGTGCCGCAGGCGCGCTTCTGGCTGCCGATCGGTACCGTCGAAGCGTGGCAGCAGGCGCAGGAACTGGATCTGGAGAGCGTGCTGACGCCGCCCAGTCCGTGATCCTCACTCGCGGCTCTCGCCTGCATAGGGATTCGAGCGCTTCTCATGGGCCACTGTGGTCACCGGACCGTGGCCCGGGTAGATGATGGTGGCGCCCGGCAGCGTGAACAACTTGCCGCGGATGCCTTCCAGGAGCAGCGAGCCGTTACTGTTGGGAAAGTCGGTCCGGCCGATGCTGCCGCGAAAGAGCACGTCGCCCCCGAAGACGGTCGGCGGCGACGTCCGCAGGACAAAGACGACATGACCCGGCGAATGGCCCGGCACTTCCAGTACCTCCCACTTCAAGCCGGCCGCCTCTACCACGTCGCCCTCGCGCACCGTTTGGTCCGCGGGCGGACTGATGATGGGAAAGCCGAAGCCGGCACTGAGGTTGAGCCGGGCGTCGGTCAGCATGGCTGCCTCATTGGCCCCGATGATGAGCGGCGCTTGCGGAAAGGCTGCTTTGAGAGCACCATTGCCCGCGATGTGGTCGGCGTGGCCGTGCGTGTTGAGGAGTGCCGCTGGTTCCAGGCCCTCCTCTTTCAGGAATTCGAGGATCGGCTCCGGCTCCAGTCCGGGATCGATCACCGCACAATCCTTCCGCCCCGGCAGCCAGACGATGTAGGTGTTCTCCTCGAAAGGTAGCGACACCACCGTGCGAATTTGCAGCGATTCGGCCATGACGAACACCTTCAGTCTACCGCACCGTGAACAGCACCGGCACTTCGGCGCGGAAGCCGAGGTCCTGGGTTCCCTGGCCGACGTCGAACTTCAGCGTGGCTTCACGTTTGCCGTTTTCGTGCGGCCGCAGCCGGAGCAGCACGTATTCTAGCCGGTTCCCGCTGAGCGTCTTCTTCAGCGGTGGCTCGGCCAGCATTCGGGCTTCCAGCCACTGTCCGGCGACCACCTGACCCGACGAGCGCAGCTCCGGTCCCGACACCTTGAGGGCCGCGGTAACACCCGCCTCGTTGACGACCTTGATTAGCAAAACACAATTCTGCCGCTCACGCAGCATGGCGGCGGCCGGACCGCGCAGCGCCTTGACGCGGCTCTCGGGATTGATCGACACAGCGATCAGGCAGTGCGGATCGAGCAGTTTTTGCACGCCGGCCGCGAAATCTTCGGCGTCGTTGTCTCGGACCTGGAGCTGCGCTTGCAGGGCCTGGCGCGTGTCCGCTGGCAGGGGCGCCTTGAGTTCGTCCAGCACTTCGAGTAACTGGCGGCAATGGGTGTGGAGGCGTTCCCTGTCCACGTGAAGGGCGCGTGGGAGGGACGGTTGGGCCGTGGCGGCAGTGACGAGGGCGAACAATATCGCAAGTACACCGGTCGATCGGACCATGAGAATTCCCCGCATGCAAGGGTGTAGCAGTGACGTGCAGCGGCGCGCGAACGTCACGATTTCCGTGATGTGCGCGCGCCGCTGCACGTCACTGCTACAAAAAGCTTACTGCGCCCGCTGAGCCACTGGCAACTCCTCGGCGTCGAGGACCGCCGGGGCGATGACGGGCGCCGGGGTGGTCAGCGCTGCGTGCTGCATCGACTCCATTGCCTCGCGCGTCATGCGATCCGCGAACTCCTTCAGCGAACCCATGCCGCTGTCCTCGTTCAGCTGGAAGCCGGACTTCTCCGCCACCAGCAGGTTGATGAGCATGCCCAGCATGCCCTGGCTGGCACCCGGACCGTGACCGTTCTCGCCATTGCCACTCGCCACGAAGACACGTTCCGGCACCAGGGGCTGGCTGCTGTGGGCCATGTGCTCGGCCACCAGCGACAGGGCGTAGAGCCGCGGGTCACCGAACGAGCCGATCTTGCGGAGCAGCACCGCTGCTTCGGACAGACCGATTTGTAGTGTCCGCGAACCTTCGCCGCGGCCGGCCAGCACGCGCTGCTGACTCTCGGCCTGGGCCGTCACGACGAGTTGCTCGGCCTGCTTCCGCGCCCGAGCCAGGTCGGCGTCGCCCTGGTTTTCGGCGATCTTGACCTGTACCAGCGAGTTGGTCAGCTGCGTCTGCATTGCTGCCGTCGCCTGGGCATCGTTCAGCGTCCGCAACTTCTCGAACGCCGCCCGCTGTCGTTCGTAGGTTTCGATCTGCTCGATCGACAGCTGTCGCAGCCGCAACTGCTCCAGCAGCGTTTCGATTTTGCCCGTGGATTCGGCCGTGTCCGGCTTGCCGATCAGCACGTCCACGCACTCGATGTCGAACTGCCGGAACATCTGCTTCAGTTCCTCGCGCGACTCGGTTTGAATCGTGTCACGCATGTGCAGCAGTTCCAGCATCGTGCGCTTGTGCGCCACGTTGCGGAAGTAAGCGCTGAGCATCGGATCGAGTGTCTGCGTGATGAGCTTCCTGATGTCGCCGAAGCGCTGAATGACGGCCGGCGCCTTCTGGTAGTCGATGTGGACGACCACCGACAGGGGCAGCAGCGGCTCATAAGCGTCCTTGGTCACCAGGTCGATCGAACGCAGGCTCTCGTCGTAGCGGTGCGATTCCGATTTGCCGGTGATCCAGTGCAGCACGAAGTTCGTCGTCGGCACCAGGATGATCGTGCCGGCGTAGGTGTTGAACGGGTACTTGCCGGGGCCGAGCGGCTTCTCCCAGACGCCGCGCTCGCCCTCGGTGACGCGTTCGCCGTGGCGGAACGAATCGCCGGAGACGTCACGGCCGATGCGGCCATAGTAGCTGACAACGACGCCGACGTAGCCGACCGGCACCAGCGATTTCGGCGTCATCTCGATGGCGGCGAACCAGCGATTGATGAAGTAAGTGCCGTCGGTCAGCGGCAGATACTGCCGGCCGCGGCGCCCGCCCGCCCGCAGAAATGCCTCGGGATCCTGGAAGTTATTATGATAATTCGGGTCGCCTTTATCGTTGCCGACGCCCGGGGCGATGATTTCACCGGGATCGAGCGACGGTCCGTCGTGGACCGTGACGATGCCGATGCTATCGATGCTGACCTTGCGATCCGGCGCGATCGGGTCGGCTGTCTGCATTGGGCCGCCGATCACGACCGGACTGAAGCCGTCGATCTCGCGCAGCTGGTTCTGCCAGGTGAGCAGCGTTTCGATTTCACGCGGCCCCTGGAAATCGAGGCGGTAGACGGCATCCTCGGTGATGACCACGAACAGGGCCAGGTTCATGGCGTAGACGCCTTCACGGAGAATGGCGCGCTGCCGGCCGCGCTGCCCACGCACTTCGGCATCGCCCAGACCGAGAAAGGCATCCGTGTCCTGGAAGTTATTGCACTCGACGACCCGGCCCAGCGTCTGGCTCGGCTCCAGCATTTCGCCATCGCGGGCATAGACGTAGCCGATTTTCCCTTGTGGGATGGTAACGAGGTTGACACGGTGGATGCGATACTGCCAGCGCCAAAGATAGAAGTGGATGCCGCCGCGCAGGATCTTGTCCTGGAAGCCGGCCTCGCCGTTGAGCGCGAGGATATGGCCTTCCCCGACCGAACCTTTCATCGACCAGATCTTTTCCACGATGCCGACGCGGTTATTCGGGATATAGCGCCAGCCTGCCAACTCGAGGACGAGCAGCACGCCCAGCACGAGCACAAGCGGCGTGAGGATAGCCCACCAGAGTTCGGGCGGCATGCCTGCATTGGCGTTCGATCCTCCTACCTGGGCAAGGAGGGAGCAGAACTGCAAGGCTGAGGACTGTAACATATGCGTTCTCCGGTGTACAAACTCTGGACGGGTGCCGGACTGACCTCGCGGCGCGATGGGGTTCCGTGGATGCCGGAATTATCCTGCAAGGTATCCAGTGTTGCCAGTTATATTGTTATTCGCTGGGAATCGCTCGAAATTGCGACTGGCGAAAGGTTGAGTGAACGGGCGAACAGAAGATTCAGCCCCCAGCGCCAGAGCCGGAAGCGTTAGCGGTCGGCTGTCCGATCGCAAACCCTTCCGGCTCTGATATGCTGCTGAGACGGCTAGCGCGGCGTCAGCGGCGTCGAGCGCGGCGTGGCCCCATTGGACCTGTCGCCGAAGCTCTGTACCGACCCATAGAAGATGATGTTGTACACGGGCTTCGCCTGCGGATTGCGCGGATCATCGACCGTCGGTGAAGCGTACACCTTGGGCGCCACGGAACTGCCCGACATGAAAGTCGATCTGCCGGTGGTCAGGTATGGCACCGATGTGTCGCGGCGGGCGCCGGTACTGTACTGCCCGGACGTGCGCTGGGTCGCGGTGCGCTCCGCCCGGGCATCGCCCTTTCCGATGAAGAGCACCCCCAGCAGCACGGCCCCCGTCAGCCAAGGCCATCTTCGCATGTTCTCCCCTCCTGTTCGCGAGCGGGTGACAGAACCAGGAACGATACACTACTCTATTCTAGCATTTTCGGCATGGGGCCGTGGCGAAACCGACCTTGCTTGTTTTGTGGTCTATGCGGGCCATGGCGCCTATGAATAGGATGGCAGTGCGTGGCCGTCACCTCGTCAACTTGACTCCGGGAGAAATGCGCATGCGTGTCTTCGTGGCCGGCGGCAGCGGCTTGATCGGCAGCAGGCTCGTGCGGGCTCTGCACGAGCGGCAGGATAGCGTCCTCCTCCTGACCCGACGTCCCGACACGGTTCGACAATCTCTCGGCTCGGCCTGCACCGTCGTGACAGGGGATCCCTCAAAGGAGGGACCGTGGATGGCCGCCGTGGACCACTGCGATGCCGTCATCAACCTGACCGGCGAGAACATTTTCAATCGGCGCTGGAACGCCGCCTTCAAGGAGCAACTCCGCGACAGCCGGCTGCTGAGCACCCGGAACCTGGTGCAGGCGCTGGCGCGGAAGCCGCGTAACGCCGCGGGCCAACCGAGGGCCCTGGTCAACGCCTCCGCCATTGGCTGGTACGGCCCTTGCGGCGACGAGGAACTCACCGAGGATAGCCCCCCCGGTCAGGACTTTCTCGCGCGGTTGTGCGTCGACTGGGAGGAGGCGGCACGGCAGGGCGAGAAGCACGAGTTGCGAGTGGCCATGGTGCGCGTCGGCGTCGTGCTGGCGAAGGAGGCGGGAGCGCTGAAACAGATGCTGACACCGTTCAAGCTAGCCGTGGGCGGACGGACCGGCTCGGGCAAACAATGGCTGAGCTGGGTTCACCATGCGGACGTCGTTGGCATCTTCCTGGCTGCCCTCGATCGTGCCGACGCGCGCGGGCCGGTCAACGGCGTCGCTCCGAACCCGGTGCGGAACCAGGATTTCGCAACGGCGCTCGGCCTGGCGCTGCATCGGCCAACATTCCTGCCGACGCCGGGGTTCGCGCTGAAGATGGGACTGGGCGAAGTCGCGGACGTGCTACTCACCGGCCAGCGCGTGCTGCCGAGGAAAGCGCAGGCGCTGGGGTACACGTACAGATTTCCCAATCTCGACGATGCTCTGCGCGATCTGCTGGCCCATTAACCCGCAGCGCCTGCGAAGCATTCTTGTTCCCGCACTGGCGCTTTTGGGTGAGTGGACGTGTCCCTATACTGAGCTCGGACACCCGTACGACTTGGACGAAAACCATGCAACCCGCACCGTCTCCTGCCCGGATCCTGATCGCCGACGACAATCCCCAGGGCGTCGAGCTGCTGGAAGCGTATCTCAGCGACAGCAAGTACGAGATCCGCACCGCGGCGGACGGCGAGGAAACCCTGAGCCAGGTAGCCGCCTGGCGTCCCGACCTGATCCTGCTCGACATCATGATGCCGAAGATCAGCGGCTTCGAGGTGTGCAAACGCCTGCGCGCCAACCCCGCCACGCGCGACATTGCCGTGCTGATGATTACCGCCCTCGATCAGAGTGACGTCGATCGCGCCGTCGAGGCCGGCACCGACGACTTCCTGCGGAAACCGATCAACAAGAACGACCTGCTGCTGCGCGTCGGTTGCGTGCTCCACAGCCGGCAGTACAAGCAAGACCTCGAACGGGCCCTCGCTTACATCGAAGCCGTGGAGCGCGGCACCCCATGACTGCGCGTATCGTCTTGCAGCCGCGGCGAGCCAGGCCCTTCTACGGACGTCATCCCTGGGTCTATCCCGGTGCCATCGCCGCCGTCGAGGGCAATCCCGCTGACGGCGACGTGGTCGATGTCTGCGCGCACGAGGGCAATTTCGTGGCGCGCGGCCTCTACAACAGCCTGAGCAAAATCCGCGTTCGCCTTTATTCCTGGTCGGCCGACGTGCCGCTCGACCGCGATTTCTTTCGCGGCCGCCTGGAGGCGGCGCTACGGCTGCGCGGTCCCATTCTTGGCTTCGATGGACCGGGACGGGCCTGCCGTCTCGTCTCCAGCGAGGGCGACGGTCTGTCCGGCCTGACCGTGGACCGCTACGACCGCTGGCTGACTGTGCAGTTTACCTCGCTCGGCCTGGCCCAGCGGCGCGAGATGCTGGCGGAACTGCTCGTCGAGTTGACGGGGCCAGAAGGAATCATTTTGCGCACCGAGCGCGGCATCGGCCTGCTCGAAGGCTTGGAATTGCAGGACGGCCTGCTCTGGGGCCAGGTGCCTGCCGGTCCCGTGGAGATCGACGAGGACGGCCTGCGCTTCCTGGTCAACCTCGTCGAGGGTCAGAAGACCGGCTTCTATCTCGATCAACGCGCCAACCGTCACGCGGTGGCCCATCTAGCGGCTGGCCGGCGCATGCTCGACGCCTTCTGTTACACGGGCGGTTTCAGCCTGCACGCGGCCAGGGCAGGAGCGCAGTCGGTGCTCGGCGTTGATGTTTCCGAGCCAGCGCTGGCGCTGGGGCGGGAGAATGCCCGGCTGAATGGATCGACTCAGGTGGAGTTTGTGCGGGCCGACGTCTTCGAGCAGCTCGATGCGCGGGCGGCGGCCGGCGAGCGTTTCGGAATGGTCGTTCTCGATCCCCCGAAGTTTGCGCGAGCCAGGAACGCTGTCGAGGAAGCGTTACGCGGCTACCGCCGTTTGCAGGCAAAGGCCCTGCGGCTGCTGGAGCCGGACGGCATCCTCGTAACTTGCTGTTGCTCCGGATTGATTACGATCGCTATGCTGGAGGACTTGCTTGCCCAGTTGGCGGCCGAGGAGCGGCGCGACGTGCAGATCCTCGAACGGCGGGGGCAGGCGCCGGATCATCCCATCGCGGTGGGATGTTTGGAGTCGAGTTACCTGAAGTGCCTGATCACTCGCGTCCGCTAGCCGTTTGGCGGCGACGCACAGCGGAGCCCGAACCTCGCTCCGCCTCGAGTCGCGGCTAAACAGACACCGTGAAACCGGCAAGGATCATCGGGGGTAGCACATGAGATGTTCACCCGCGCGCTGGCGCGATCCGATCCGCCACTTCTCATCCTGGGAGGAAGGAAAGCACATGTTTCGTTCTCGTTCGATCGCAACCGCCGTCCTGGGCGTGGCCGCTCTGGGGCTACTCTGTGCCATGCCGGTTCGGGCCGCCGAAGTCGATAAACTACTGCCCAACGACACGGAAGTTGTGCTGACGATCAACGTCAAGCAGATTCTCCAGTCGCCGCTTGGCAAGCAATTACCCCTCGACAAACTCAAGGAACTGCTCAAATCGCAGGACGAGGTCCAGAAGGTTCTCGAGGAGCTTGGCTTCGATCCGTTCAAGGACCTGGAGAGCATTACCGTAGCCGACTCGAGCGGCAGCGACACGGACAAGGGACTCGTCATCATCCACGGCAACTTCGACCTGCAGAAGTTCCAGGCCAAGGCCGAGGAAGTCGCCAAGGACATGGGCGATGTACTGAAGATCCACAAGGTTGGCGAGACCAAGCTGTACGAGGTCAACGCTCCCAACCAGACTCAGGCGGTGTTCGTGGCCCTGGCCAACAAGAACACGATGCTCGTTTCCCCTGGCAAGGACTATGTCCTGGACGGCCTCGACAAGGCAGCCGGCAAGAAGCAGACCACACTGAAGAGCAAGGACTTCCAGGCACTACTCGGCCGCATCGACGCCAACCAGAGCGTCTGGGTCGCCGTCCTCGGCAGCACGCTGATCAAGAGCCCGCTGAGCCACAACGAAGAGGCCAAGCAGATCGTCGACAAGATCGTCGACGTCAGCGGCGGCATAACCATCGACAAGGACATCAAGTTTCAGGTCGGCGTCACGGCCAAGAGCACCGACGATGCGAAAGAACTGGACAAGAGCATCAAGGACGGCCTCAATCAGGCGCTGGTCCTGATTGGCGCCCTGGCGCTCAACGACAAGAAGTTTGCCCCGCTCGTGGACGTCCTCAAGGACGTTCGGCCGGGAATCAAGGAGAAGACGGTTTCGATCTCGATCCTGTTCAAGGGCGAGGACATCGAAAAGGCCCTGCAAAAGAAGGACTGAGCCTCCTGCGCTTCAGCCGCTTGCAGTCTGGCGGTCTGTAGCGTCCGCCAGGCCGCCGACGGCTCCTCGTTTGGCGGCACCCTCGAAATGACTTCGCGGCCCGCAGCGCCAGCAAGAACTCTTCTTCTCACGTACTGGCGCTGCGGGCCGGTCAAATAGTTAGAGTGTCGTCTTACGATTTCTTGCCCGGCGCCTTCTCCGGCGAACCGGGGCCACGCGGCGCTGGCGTAAAGGGATGCCGTAGCGACTCGAGCTTCTGCGGAAACGGATGCTCGGGCGTCTGGTTGGCGTGGTTGTAGTCGAGCGCCTGCGCCACCCACTGGTGCAGGCGCGTATTCTGCTTCAGGAAGGCATGTCCTTCCGGTCGTTCCTGTCCTGGCTGGCGGGGATCGAAGAGCGCTTTTGCAAACGCCTCATTCGATTCTTCCGCGCGATTCTGCAAGCCGAGAACAATGGCCTGGCCCAGCATGCCCAGGAAACGGTAAGGTCGGACGTCTTGATTGGGGTTCGCCAGCCGGGCGAAGAGCTGGCTGGCCGCTCCGAGGCGCCCTTGCTCCAGGTAGAACAGGCCCAGCTCCAGGCAGTGTCCGAGCCCCAGGCGTGTCTGCGCTGGGTCCTGAGGGTTGGCGTACTGCTCGACCGCCTCCTTCAAGAACTGTTCGCGCTTGTGCAGCGTCACCCCTGCTTCAGGCAACCCGGGCTCTTCCGCGGCGCCGTTGTCTCCGGCGGTTGCGGCAGCCGGTCTTTGCAGCCACCAGGCGCTGCCCGCGCCGCCGGCCAGGGCCAGGAACACGCTCAGGACCATGGCCACCGTCAGCCAGCGCCGCCGCCGGGGCGGTGACTTCACTCCCAGGCTGGCCGTGGGCACGGCCGCCGGGTTCACCGACGATAAGGTCGGCAGCGAATCCATCGACATCGCTTCCGTCCCCTGTTCCGTGCCGCTCTGGCCCACGCTTTCGCGCAGGCGGACCAGTTCCTTGAGCAGTTCGCGGCCATTCTGGTAACGTTTTCCAGGGTCCTTGGCCATCATCTTCTGTACCACAGCGCACAATTCAGCTGGCAGATCCGGGCGAATCGCAGCCAGCGGCTCCGGTTCGGTACTGACGTGTTTGAGCGCCACATCAAAGGGATTGTTCCCGTGAAAGGGTGGATGCCCGGCCAGCATGTGATAGCAGGTGACACCGAAGGAATAAATGTCGGTACGGGCATCGATCGGCTTGCCCTGGACCTGTTCGGGGCTCATGTAAAGCGGCGTGCCCATGGTGACGCCGGTCTGAGTCAGGTGCAGCGGCTGACCGTCTTCTGCCAGGCAGCGCGACAGGCCGAAGTCGGCGACCTTGACCTCGCGCATGCGCGTCAGCAGGATGTTCTCGGGCTTGACGTCGCGGTGTACGATGCCGAGTTCGCTGGCTCGCTGCAGGGCGGCGGCCACCTGACGCATGATGCTCAGAGCGAGCAGGACCTGCGGCGGTCCTTTGCGCGCGACGAATTCGCGCAAGTTGCGGCCCTCAACGTATTCGAGCGCAATGAAGTGCAAACCCTGCCATTCGCCGCTAGCGTAAATCTGCACAATGTTAGCGTGCGTGGCGCGGGCGACGGCCTCGGCCTCGGCGCGGAAGCGCTGGAGGGCGGTGCGGTCGGCAGCCAGTTCCGCCCGCAGGATCTTGAGCGCGACCTTGCGCTTGAGCGAGATCTGCTCGGCGAGATAGACCTGGCCCATCCCGCCCTTGCCGAGACGGCGGAGCACCCGAAAGTCGCCGAGCGTCTGGCCGGTCAGATCCCGGTCGCCTGCTCCGGCGGCAGCGTTGCCGGCCTGCGGAGTAATGGGTGGGGCCTTGTCCATGGTTGCACGGTTCTCGATGCGCGGGCTGTGACTTCAGCATCAAATCGAACCCCGCTGGATCGTCCAGGGACCGGAGCGAGGAACGCATCCATCTTAACTGCCGGGCGACGGCTGGACAAATGGAACCGTGGAAAACGAGCCGAAAGGATGCGACAATCTCAGCAAGTCGTATTCTGACTCCTCGTTCAGGGTCCGTCAGGCGCTGTCCGAATTGCAGCGCGGGTCTCGCTTCGCATGACCTGCCCTACGGGCCTGCGCACCGGACACTGTCGACCTGCCCCATGTATCGGAGAGGTATCATGCCGGTCGTACTCACCTGCCCCCAGGGCCACCAGTGGCAGGCCGAAAGCGGAGACGCCGCGCCGGGAGTGCCGCGCACCGATGCCTGTCCGGTGTGTGGCGCCATCTCGCGGACGCTGGCGGGTTCGGAATCGCCGGCCACTCCTCCCTCCGACCCGGAGACGCTGCCGCCGGTGCCTTCACCAGTGAACGCGGACGCGGCGACGGAACTGTGCCAGTTCCTGGCCCCGGCCCAGGAGCCGGACGAGCTCGGTCGGCTCGGCAACTATCGTGTTCTGGCAATCCTCGGTTACGGCGGCATGGGCGTCGTCTACAAGGCGGAAGACGTACAGCTCGGGCGGCTGGTAGCTCTCAAGGCGATGCTGCCCGGTCTCGCCGCCAGTGCCGCCAACCGCCAACGCTTTCTTCGGGAAGCCCAGGCCGCCGCGGCGCTCGAGCACGATCACATCGTCACCGTCTATCAGGTTGGTGAGGACCGCAACATTCCCTATCTCGCCATGCCGCTGCTCAAGGGGGAGTCGCTGAACGACCGCTTGCAGCGCGAGCCCATCCTGTCTGTAGCCGAGGTGCTGCGTATCGGCCGAGAGACAGCAGGGGGCCTGGCGGCGGCCCACGAGCGCGGCCTGATCCACCGCGACGTCAAGCCGGCAAACCTCTGGCTCGAAACGAACGGCGGCCGGGTGAAGGTTCTCGACTTCGGCCTCGCTCGGGCCGCGACGGAGAGCGCGCACCTGACGGCGACCGGGGCCATCCTCGGCACGCCGGCGTACATGGCTCCTGAACAAGCCAGCGGCAAGCCGGTCGATGGCCGCACCGATCTCTTCGCCCTCGGCTGTGTACTGTATCGAATGAGTACCGGCGAACTGCCCTTCAAGGGAAACGATGCGATCAGCACGCTCATGGCGGTGGCAATGGAACAGCCACCGCCGCCGAGTCAGCTCAACCCGACGCTGCCACCCGGGCTGTCTGCACTGGTGCTCCAGCTGTTGGCCAAGAATCCCGCTGATAGGCCGGCGTCTGCCCCGGAGGTGGTCCGTATGCTCGCGGCGCTCGAGCGCGCGCCGGCCGTGGCTCACGAGGAACTCCCGATCGTCGATGTAGTTCCTGTCGTCCGCTCGGAAGCCGGTGTGCGGCCTGACAATACCGAGGCGATCCTGGATGCGCTTCCCATTGCGCCCCAGAAAGCACAGCTGAGTCGCATCATGGCACTCAAGCGCGAACGGGAAGCAGCCCTGAACTGGACGGGGGCGATCTTCGGAGCCATGGGCCTGGGCACCCTGGGAGTGCTGATCGGGGCCATCGTTGGGGCGTTCTCCGGCCCAAGCGTCGGCCTCGTGAACGGCGCCAGCGCGGGTTTCATTTTCGGCGGAATTCTGGGATTGTTCGCGGGTCCCCTGGTCGCGGGCGTTTATGATGGATACCTGACCGCGGAGCACGAACGACGCAAGCGGGAGAAGCATCGTTAGCTCACCGGACGGGGGTGAGAAATGACTCGACGCGCTCGAACCAGCCAGTCACCGGCGGCACTTACGCGGCGTCAGCTCTTGCAAGTGGGCGGCGTCGGCCTCCTGGGTCTGGGTCTGCCGGAACTGCTCCAGGCCGGTCCCATGCCAGCGTCCCGCGGGCGTTCGACCGAGCGCTCCTGCATCTTCATCGTGCAATACGGCGGCGCCAGCCATATCGACAGTTTCGACCTGAAACCGGAAGCCCCCGTCGAAGTGCGCGGCCCGTACAAACCTATCGCCACGAACGTGCCCGGTATGCACCTTGGCGAGCTACTGCCGCGACTCGCCCGCCTTGCCGACCGCTATTGCCTGATCCGGTCGATGAGTCACGGCAATCCGGGCCACGACGGCGGCATGCACGTTTGCATGACGGGTCATTCCAATCCCGCTCCGGATGATCCGTATTACGGCGCCGTCATGGCCCGGCTGCGACCCGCGACGGGAAATATCCCGTCGTACGTCTGGCTGCAGAACCTGGCCGGCGATGTGCAGCCCCGTTACCTGACCGGCGGCTTCCTCGGTCCGGCGTACAGTCCGCTGCGCATCGGCACAGACCTCGACAATCCGGCGGTCCCGGGCTTCCGCGTCAGCACATTCGATCCGCCGCCCGACGTGCCGCGCGAACGGCAGCGGGCGCGGCACGACCTGCTCGAGCACATGGAGCCAGCCGGCAATCCGCTGCTGGCTCGTCCTGCGACCAGCAGCCTGCGCCGCTTCCAGGAGAGGGCTGCGGACCTGGTGACCAGTCCCGAAGCGCGGCGGGCCTTCGATCTCGATCGCGAATCGGCGCGGGTGCGCGACCGCTATGGTCGTTGGCCGCTGGGCCAGAACTTGCTCATGGCCCGGCGACTCGTCGAAGCCGGCGTACGCCTGGTAAGCGTCACCGCCTGGACCGGGCTGCCGCCGGGCGAGAAGTTTCGCAACGTGCAGACCTGGGACATGCACGGCAACGGCGCCAGCCTGGGCAGCATCTTCGGCACGGGCCATTTTGGCCTCGGCTGGGCTCTGCCGCGCCTCGACGAGGCCGTCGCCGCTCTGCTGGAGGACCTCGAGACGCGCGGCTTGCTGGAAACGACGTTGGTCGTGGTGGTCGGCGAGTTTGGCCGGAGTCCGCGCATCAGCAACGCCGGCCGCGATCACTGGCCGGCGTGCTACTCGGCGCTGGTCGCCGGCGCCGGCATCCGCGGTGGCATCGTGTATGGCACTTCCGACCGGCAGGCCGCATACGTTCGTGACAATCCGGTGTCACCGGAGAACTTTGGAGCGACGTTGTTCCATGCGCTGGGGGTGGCGCCGGAAACGCGCCTCGCGGCCGACGGCTTCACGCGCCCGGCCAGCATGGGGCAGCCGATCGTGGATTTGTTCGGGTAATCGTGCAGCCGCGTCACGCCAGCAACTTCGTCACCACGTTTCCCGCCACGTCTGTTAGCCGGAAATCTCGCCCCTGGAAGCGGTACGTCAGCTTCTTGTGATCCACTCCCAGGCAATGCAGGACCGTCGCGTGCAGGTCATGTACGTGTACCGGCTCCTCGACGACGTTGTAGCCGAAGTCGTCCGTCTTGCCGAGGACGATGCCGCCCTTGATGCCGCCACCGGCCAACCATAATGAAAAGCAGCGCGGATGATGGTCGCGGCCGAAACTCTCCTTGGTGATCGCCCCCTGACTGTACGCCGTCCGCCCGAACTCGCCGCCCCAGATCACCAGCGTGTCGTCGAGCAGGCCGCGCTGCTTCAGATCGCGCACCAGCGCCGCTGCTGGTCGATCCGTCAGACCACACTGCCTCTTGATCTCGCTGGGCAGGTTGCCGTGGTGGTCCCAGTCGCGGTGATACAGCTGAATGAAGCGCACGCCGCGCTCGGTCAAGCGGCGGGCGAGCAAGCAGTTGTTGGCAAACGACGGCTTGCCCGGCTCGGCGCCGTACGCGTCGAGGATTGCTTTTGGCTCCTTCGAGATGTCCATCAGCTCCGGCACGCTCGTCTGCATGCGGTAGGCCAGTTCGTAGGCCTCGATGCGCGTGGCAATCTCTGGATCGCCGACCGAGTCGAGTTGCAGGCGGTTGAGCTGGTTCACCGCGTCCAGCAACTCGCGGCGACCGCCCTGGTCGATCCCCTTCGGGTTGGAAACGTACAGCACGGGGTCGCCGGTCGAGCGAAACTCGACGCCTTGGTGACTGCTCGGCAGGAAGCCGTTGTTCCAGTAGCGCGCCAGCAACGGCTGTCCGCCGCCCCCGGAAAGCAGCACCACGAACGCCGGCAGGTTGTGGTTCTCGCTGCCCAGGCCGTAGGACAGCCAGGCGCCTACAGTCGGCCGGCCCGGCTGCTGGTTGCCCGTGTTCATGAACGTCACCGCCGGATCGTGATTGATCGGCTCTGTGTGCATGGAGCGGATCAGCGCGACATCGTCGAGGACGCTGAACAGGTGCGGCATCTGCGAGGTGATCTCGGCGCCGGTTTTCGGGTGCTTGACAAAGGGATGAGCCGGGCCGACCATCAGCAGGTGCGCCTGGCCGCTCGTCATGCCGGTGATGCGCTGCCCCATGCGCACCGAGGTGGGCAGGTCCTTGCCGCTCATTTCCGCCAGTTTCGGTTTGGGGTCGAAAAGGTCGATGTGGGACGGGCCGCCCGACATGAACAGGTAGATCACGCGCTTGGCCTTTGGCGCGAAGTGCAGTTGCGGCAAAGCGCCAGAGGTCTGCGACTGTTTGCCATCGCCGCCAAGGATCTGCTCGTTGAGCAGCGACGCCAAAGCGAGCGTGCCGATGCCGCGGCTGCCGCGGCGGAAGAACTGGCGGCGCGTCAGGGCCTTGCTGTGTTCCAGGCGGAGGTCCATGGTATGCACTCCAACGGCCGTGTAGCTGCTACGTGCCGCGGAGGCTGCGCGTCGCGGCCAAACAGGCTGAATCATCCCTTCGTCATCGTTTCATCGAGGTTCAACAGCACGTTGCTGATGGTCGTCCAGGCGGCCAATTCGCTGACGTTCAACTCCGGCGGCCGCGCCGATTCACCCGTGCTGACCAGTTGCAAGGCTGCGGCCGGGTCCTTCTGATAACGTTCGAGCTGCCGCTGATAGACCTGGAACAGCAGCTCCCGTTCGCGCGAGGTCGGTTCGCGGGCCGTGCACAGACGGAACGCGAACACGAGCCGTTGCAACGGGCTCGGGCCGCCTTCCTTCACGATTCGCTGGGCCAGGACGCGCGCCGCCTCGACGTAGGCAGGATCGTTCAGCAGCACGAGCGCCTGTAACGGCGTGTTCGTCAGCGGCCGTACCACTGTGCAGACCTCGCGGTTCGGCGCGTCGAACGCGGCCAGTGACGGATACGGCAGCGAGCGCTTCCAGTAGGTGTACATTGCGCGCCGATAAAGGTCGTGACCGTGGCTCTGTATGTAGGTTTGACTGCTGAAGCCGCCGCCAAAGGCGATCGCCTCCCACAGCCCCGCCGGCTGGTACGGATAGACACTTCGGCCGCCGACCCGTTCGTCGAGCAGGCCGCTGATCGCCAGGGCGTTGTCGCGGATCATCTCGGCGCTGAGACGGAAGCGCGGCGCCCGCGCCAGCAGGCGATTGGCCGGATCGACCTCCAGCAGCCGCGGTGTCACTTTCGCCGATTGGCGATACGTCGCCGACATGACGATCAGCTTGTGCATCGCCTTGACGTTCCAGCCGTGGCCGCTGAATTCGGTCGCCAGCCAGTCGAGCAATTCCGGATGCGACGGCAACTCGCCCTGCGTACCGAAGTCGTTCGCCGTCTTGACGAGGCCGGTGCCGAAGAACATTTGCCAGTAGCGATTCATCGCCACCCGCGCGGTCAACGGCTGGTCCGGCAGCACCAGCCAGCGGGCCAGCGTCAGGCGGTTGCCGGGCTGACCCGACGGCAGCGGCGGCAGCACGACCGGAACGTTTGCCGTCACTCGTTCGCCCTTCGCCTGGAAACTGCCGCGCATCAGGACGTGGGTCTCGCGCAGGTTCGGCTTCTCCTCCATGACCATCGTCTCGGGCAGCGTCGCCAGCAGGTCGGTTTCGGCCTTGCGCAGGACGTCAAGCCGCACCCGGAACGAAAGGAACATGGGCGATAGCTTTTCGCGGTAATACGTCCTCAGCTCCGCCTTCTCCTGGTCCTTGCGCTTCTCCGCGGGCAGCAGCACGAGATCGACGAGGTGCCGCGGATGGTCGAGGGGCGGCTCGGCCGTGGCGGCGCAGGCGAAGGCATAGCTGCCGTCGCTGGTCAGCTTCACGAGCAGGCGGTTGTCGCCCGTCTTAAGTACGACCTTGATGCGGTCCTGGTCCAGAGCGGCGCCGCGCGGCGCGTTGCTCATGAAGACCTGCTGACCGTTCAGCCAGACCTGGACGCCGTTCTTGCTCCCCAGCGTCAGCACGAGCGGTCGCTCCTTGGCGGAGTACAGCGTGCGAAACAGGTAGACCGCCCCCGGCCCCGTCGTCTCGGTGTGAACGGCCCCATCTAGCCACGCGGCCCGTTCGTGCCATTGCAGCTTGCCATTCTCGTACGTCCTCGCCAGGTCGAAGTCCTTCTCCGGGCCGAACGCGGTCGTCAAGGCCGCTGCGGGATTCGCCGCCGGGAACGGGCCAAGGACGTGCCAGTTCGTCGCCAGAGGCGCCGCGTACCGCTGGTACTCGGCGCGGTCGGCCGTCACCTTCGCCCGCAGCTTCTGCTCCCAGGCGGTCTGTTCCGCGTCGGTGCGCATCTCCGGCGCTTGCAACTGTGCCTCCAGCCGCGCGATCTCGTTACGCAGGTCGGCCAGACGCCGCGACTCCTCCGGCGAAGGTACGCGAATACTCGGCACCGGATCGGTCTTCTGGCCGTCGAGCCCCTTCTCCGGCACGTTGTTGAAAAAGGCGTAGAGCTGGTAATACTCCTTCTGCGTGAGCGGATCGTACTTGTGATCATGGCACTCGCAACAGGCCATCGTCAGGCCGAGCCAGACCGTCGCGGTCGTCGTTACCCGGTCGCCGATGTACTTGGTGAGGTACTCGTCCGGATCAGCGCCGCCCTCGAAGTTGACCATGACGTTGCGATGGAAGCCGGTGGCGATCTTCTGTTCGAGCGTCGCGTTGGGCAGGAGGTCGCCGGCGAACTGCTCGATCGTGAACTGGTCGAAAGGCTCGTTGCGATTGAAGGCGTTGATGACCCATTCGCGGTACTTCCACATGTCGCGGTGGTTATCGATGTGGTAGCCGTTCGTGTCGGCGTAGCGTGCCAGGTCCAGCCAGTGTATCGCCATCTTTTCGCCGTAGTGCGGCGAGGCCAACAGGCGATCGACGACTTTTTCATAGGCTTCCGGACTGCGATCGTTCAGAAAGGCGTCGATCTCGGCAAGCGTCGGGGGCAGGCCGGTGAGGTCAAACGTCAGGCGGCGAATGAGCGTGGTGCGGTCGGCCTCGGGCGAGGGGTGCAGGCCGTTTTTCTCCAAACGGGCAAGGATGAAGTAGTCGGTCGCATTGCGGCACCAGGCAGCATCCTTGACCTCCGGCAGCGGCGGTCGCGCGGGCTTGACGAAGGCCCAGTGGTCCTCCCATTTCGCCCCGCCATCAATCCAGCGCCGCAGCAGGTCGATCTGGGCGCGCGTGAGCTTCTTATCCGACTTCTTCGGCGGCATGCGCCGGCCGTCGTCCTCAGTGGACACGCGCAGGAGCAGGTCGCTTCTGGCGCTGTCGCCGGGAACGATGGCGACGTTGCCCGACTTGAGGCGGCGCAGCGCGTCGGCGCGCTGGTCGAGGCGCAGGCCAGCGCGGCGTTGCTCGTGGTCGGGACCATGGCAGGAGTAGCAGTTGTTGGTGAGGATGGGCTTGATGTCGCGGCGGAAGTCGATCGTGCTCGTGGCCGGCCGCACCTCCTCGGCCCGGGCGCCGGCGACACCGACCCACGGGAATGAGCAAAGCAGAACAGCGACGCGAGGGAGTAGCTGTTTCACGGCAGGGTCCTGAGACTGCGGATTCAACCAATTGGCGGGCAATCACTTTCGGCGGGTCACGAGATGATTCTACCATCCAGGCGGGCATGCGAGCAAATCATTTCGACGGCTTCTCATTTCCATGACCTCCTGGCGTGCCGAGCACTATAATGTCCCGGCGATGGTCCTATCGCTAGGGGCTGCCGTTCATGGCCGGGAAACACGACGCCATCATCATCGGGGCCGGACACAACGGGCTTGTGACCGCCTGTTACCTGGCCCGGGCCGGCTGGAAGGTCCTGGTGCTGGAACGCCGCTCTCTCGTCGGCGGGGCCTGCGTCACCGAGGAAGTTTTCGCCGGCTTCAAGGTCTCCACGGCGGCCTACGTCAATAGCCTCTTCCGCAAGGAGATCGTCCACGACCTTCGGCTGGCCGACCACGGCTTCGCCGTGATGGAGCGCAACCCTTCGTCCTTCACCCCCTTCCCGGATCGCCGCTATCTCCTCCTCGGACCGGACGCGGCGCTCAACCGGCAAGAAATCGCCAAGTTCAGCGTGCGGGACGCCGACGCCTATCCGTGCTACGAAGCCATGCTCGAGCGCGTTGCCACGGTCCTCGAACCGCTTCTGACCGCAATTCCGCCGAACGTGGTCTCGCCAGGGCTCGGTGACCTGTGGCAGTTGTTCCAGCTGGGCCGATCCTTCCAGCAGTTGGGTCCGCAACTCGGCGAGGCCATCGAGGTGCTCACTGGCGCCGCCCGGCCCATCCTCGACCGCTGGTTCGAGTCGGAGCAGCTCAAGGCCACCCTGGCGACCGACGCCATCATCGGCGCCATGGCTTCGCCGTCCATGCCGGGCACCGCGTACGTCCTCTTCCATCACGTCATGGGTGAGACGAATGGCAAGCGCGGTGTCTGGGGCTATGTTCGCGGCGGCATGGGCGGACTGACGCAGGCATTGGCCCGGGCGGCCCGGGAACTCGGCGTTCAGATCCTCTGCGACGCGGAGGTCGAGCGAATCCTCGTCAGGGAGGGTGCGGTCACCGGCGTCGCGCTGGCCAACGGCGACGAGTCGCACGCGCCGGTTGTGGCCAGTAACGCCGATGCCCACGTCACCTTCACCCGCCTGCTCGAGCGCAAGGTGCTACCGCCGGAGTTCGTCGAGGCGGTGGACCGGATCAGCTATGATAGCGCCTCGCTCAAGATCAACGTCGCCCTGGCGGAATTGCCGGACTTCCTGGCCTGCCCTGGCAGCGAGCCGGGACCGCAGCACCGCGGCACCACTCACATCAGTCCCGATCTCGATTTCATTGAGCGCGCCTTCGACGATGCCAAGTACGGCCAGCCGTCGCGTCGCCCGGTGCTGGAATGTACCATTCCGTCCGTCGTGGATGCCACGGTCGCGCCGGCGGGTCAGCACTTGATGTCGCTGTTCGTGCAGTACGCGCCATACCATCTCCGCGGCGCGACCTGGGACGAATTGCGCGACGACTTCGCCGACCGCTGCTTCGACCTCCTCGACGAGTATGCGCCGAACTTCAAGCGCTCAGTGCTGGCCCGCCAAGTGTTAACGCCGCTCGACCTGGAACGGACGTTTAACCTGACCGGCGGCAACATTTTTCAGGGCGCCATGTGGCTGAACCAGCTGTTCCTGTTCCGGCCCGTGCCTGGCCATGCCAGTTACCGCACGCCTCTCCGCGGCCTGTACCTGTGCGGCGCGGCGGCGCACCCCGGCGGCGGCGTCATGGGTGCCGCCGGCTGGAACGCTGCCCGCGTCATCCTCCGCGACCGCTGACCGGAACTAAGTGACATCGCTCATGGTTGCAAAGGCAGTTCCAGCACGGTGCGCCACCGTCGAGGCATGGCCGCGAAGGCGGTTTGATAGGTGGCCTCCAACGGCACCGGCACGTAGCCGCTGGGTTCCACGAACAGTGCCATGTCCGGAAGCGGGTCGCCGACGGCGATGGCTTCGATGTAGGCTCGGGTAGTCAGGTCGCACTCGTACGCCACCAACGTCAGCGGTTTGTTCTTCGGCAGCACAAACAGCTCGTCCCGAACTTCCTGCCAGATGGCCGCGTGGACCCCATTGGGGTCACGGGGACCAGGAGGAAGCGGATCGAGGATCAACAGGTGAATGCGATGTTCGAGCAATTCACAGGCTTTCTCCACAAACGCCTGCAGCGCATGTCGGCTGGCCTTGTTTCCGGGAGAAACGACTTCGAGCATGGCCACAATGCGGTCCCCGCTGGCGTGGCGCACGACAATGGAACTCTTCTTGCGGCGATAGAACTCGGCGTCGGTTTCGGCAGTGAACTGGGTCTGCGGGCGTGTCTGGACAATGGTGGCCTTGCCGTCCGACGCTGGCGCGGCAGCATCGTCCCGGTTGGCGAATTGGGTTTGCAGAGCAAGCACGTCCGGCCCGAACCCGGCCGCCTGCTGCTCCGGCAGCGCATAGTAATCGTCCGGAAGCAGGCCGTGATTCAACGCGCGTGCCAACTCCGTAATCCAGTCGTGATGGAAGGCGTGAAAGATTCCCACCCCAACGCGGGTCCAGTCGTGGATCGGCATGGCTCATCCCTCTCCTGACGCCACATTGGCTCGGCCCCAGCGCATTATATCCGCTGCGAGGCTGCTTCTGGATACTCCGGCACTCCGACCCTCCACGCTGCTTTTCCGTTGACCGCCTCTGGCAAGGTGGCGTAGGATCAATACTTGTCACGTCCCAAGATAGGAGATGGCGCATGATTCCGCATGCTGCTCTTCCCATTCGACTCTCCCTGCTAATACTCGTGGCCATGGGGTTGTTGGCAGTGGGTCTGTTGCCGGGATCGGGAGCCGATTCGCCGAAGGGCGAGGCCATGCCCAGGCCGTTGCCGCTCGACGAGGCGCTGCGCAAGGCCCGCGTGGACGGCAAGTACGCGATGCTGCTGCGCCAGTTCAAGCTTGAGAAGGACTATGTGACGCACAAGGAATTCCACGACCTCGGCTATCGCGCCGTCACGGAGTACGCCGGTCAGACAGATCTGCCCAGGGGGCACTGGGTCTACGTCTACCCGTACTGGTACGTCTGGCGCGACCTCGCCGCCGTGGTGAAGCCGCGGCGCAATTGGGGACCGGAGCAGGCCACCGGCGAACCAGACACGACGGAAGCGGGCGACATCGTGACCGCCTGGGCCTCGCGGACACCGGATGAGGAAGACGAATGGCTGCTCCTGGAGTACGCCGAGCCGCTCGTGCCGAAAGCCGTCGTCGTCTATGAGACGTACAACCCCGGCGCCCTCGCCAAGGTGAGCGTCTTCAAACTGGATGGCAGCGAGGTCGAGGTGTGGAAGGGTAAGGACCCCACGCCGCCTGATGAGGCGAAGGGCGTGTCCGTGGTCCCGATCAAGGTGGACTTCCCGATCAATCGAGTGAAAATCTATCTCAATTCGCGCGATGTGCCGGGCTGGAACGAGATCGACGCGGTTGGTCTGCGCGACAAGGACGGCAAGACGCACTGGGCCGCCAGTGCCGAGGCGAGCAGCACCTATGCCGAGTTCACCACGGTGATCGTGCCGCCCATGCCCGCCGTCAGTGAAGAGCGCGTCCGCAAGCTGGAGGAGGAAGTCCGCGAGCTGAAGCGGACTGTCGAGGAACTGAAGAAGATGCTGAAGAAGGACAGGTGACCCCGGCGCAAGGAGAAGCACTCATGGCCTGGAAACGATGGCTGCCGGTGGCGCTGCTGCTGGTGCTGGCCTGGTGGGCGGCGGCCGTGGGCGAACCGGTGCCGCCGGAGGGGCAAGCGGAGGACGTGCAGGACCTCGTCTTCCTCGGTAGCAAGCGGCCGCTGTTGGTCCGGCTGCACGTGCGCCTCGCCGACCAGCCGTTCCGCCTGGCCCATGCCCATACCCAGGCGGCGGCGCTGGAAGCGCTATTCCGCTTCGCCGATCGTAACGGCGACGGCGTGCTCAGCCGCGAAGAGGCCGAACGTCTGCCGGCGCCGCACCTGTTCCTGCCCGACGGCGCCCTGGGCGGTCCCGGCAACAGTCCCGTCCACGTCGCCTTCGATTTCGAGGCGCTCGATGCCAATGGCGACGGTAAGGTGACGCTGCAGGAACTGACCGACTACTACCGCTCCTTCGGCAGCACCACGTTTCAGTTGCAGACCGTGCCGCGGAGTACCCCGTCGTCGCCGGCCCTGGGCAAGGCACTGTTCAATCGCCTGGACACGAACAAGGACGGCAAGCTCTCGCGCGAGGAACTCACCCAGGCGGCGCAAGTTCTCCACGAACTGGACCTCGACGAGGACGACGTGCTGACGCCGGAGGAACTTGTTCCCAATCTCGCCCCGGCGAACAATGCGCCCCAGCCTGCCATGACCACCCCGCGCGCCCCCGAAAAGCCGTTGTTCTTCGTGGGTGTGCCCGGCCAGGCAAACAAGGAGTTGGGTTGGGAGTTAGTGCGCCGTTACAGCCAGGAGACAGAAGCGACGTTGGGTCGCGAAGACCTCGGGCTGGACCCGGCCAGCTTCGCGCGGCTCGATAAGAACAAGAACGGCCGGCTCGACGCCGAGGAGTTGGCGAGCTTCTGCGAGCGGCCGGCGGACGTCGAGGTGCTGCTACGTCCAGGCAAGCGTGCCGCGGGTGAGCGCCCGCTGGAGTTGCTCCACCCGACGGGACGCGACGTGTTGCCCGGAGTGAGCGTTCGTCCGACTCCCGAGGGATCGGTCCTGTTGCTCGTCGACGACCTGCTGATCGAGCTGCTGACCAACCAGGGAGCACTGGAGGTTGCGCCGGGCAAGCGCGCCTACTGCCTGCGACTGTTCCAGGTGGCCGACGCGAACGGCGACGGCTTCATCGATAAACAGGAGGCGAAACAGGACCGTTTTCTGAGCAACCTGTTTCCTCTCCTGGACCGCGACGGAGACGGCCGGGTGTCCCTGCGCGAATTGCAAGAGTATCTCGACCGGGTACAGACGCCACAGATTGCTGCCCTGGCGAACCGGGTGTCGTGCGTGATTTCGAGCGAGGGACACGGCCTGTTCGACCTGCTCGATCGAGACCGCGACGGCCGGTTGGGGCTGCGCGAGATCCGCGGGGCGCCGGCGCTGCTGGCGACGCTGGACCGGGACGGCGACGGGCAGTTGTCGCGCGACGAGATACCGCGCACCTTCCGGGTGGTAGTGGGCGTGGGGCGAGCGAGTTTCCATCGGTTTGGGGGCAACGTGGTGCTCGTTCCCGGCCACGATCCGGGATTGATGCCGGCGGACGTGTCGCGTGCCGGTCCGCTGTGGTTTCGTAAGATGGATCGCAACCACGACGGCGACCTGTCGCCGCGCGAGTGGCTCGGCACGCCGGAGGACTTCCGCCGGCTCGACACCGACGGCGACGGCCTCCTGAGCGTCGAGGAAGCGGAACGAGCCGCGGAGCTGTTAAAGAAGGATCGCTAAGCCGCAAGCGGCTCCACGATGCGCAACCTGGCGCGACTGCTGTTTCGCTGCTGGCTCGGCCAGCGCCTGCCCATCGCGCAGGGACAACTCACCGTGCCCGGCATCGGTGGCACGGTGCGCATCTGCCGCGATTCCTGGGGCATCCCATGCATCGAGGCGGAAGCCGACCCCGACGCCTGGTACGGCCTCGGCTTCTGCCACGGCCAGGACCGCGCCTTCCAGCTCGAACTGCTCCTACGCGTGACGCGCGGCACCCTGGCGGAAGTGCTGGGCCCGCGAGCGCTCCCCGTCGACCGGCTGGCGCGGCGCATCGGCTTCCTCAACGCGGCGCGACAGCAGCTGCCCCTGCTCGAACCGGACCTCCACGCCATGGTCGACGCCTATGCCGCTGGCGTCAGTGCGGGCGCGACGCTTGGTATGCCGCGGCCGGCGCATGAGTTCGCGCTGCTACGCTGCCGGCCGACGCCCTGGACCGCGGCCGACGTGCTCGGCATGCTCAAGCTGCAATCGTTCGCCCTGGCCGCCAATTGGGACGCGGAGTTGGCGCGTCTGAAGGTTCTCACGCTCGACGGCCCTGAAGCGCTCGCAGCTCTTGATCCAGCCTATCCGGAATGGCTGCCAGTCACCGCCCCACCGGGCGTCCGCGCCGGCGCTGCCGTCGATCGGCTCGCCGACGACGTGGCAGTGTTCACGACCGTGGTCCTGCCCGGCGGCGGCTCGAACAACTGGGTCCTCGCCGCGTCGCGCACCGCCACCGGCCGGCCGCTGCTCGCCAACGATCCACACCTGCCGCCGGCACTGCCGTCACAGTGGTATCTTGCCCACGTCCGCACGTCGCGCTGGTCGGTCGCTGGCGCTTCCTACGTCGGCGGTCCCGGCATCCTCGCGGGCCACAACGGCATCGCCGCCTGGGGCCTGACCGCCGGTTTGGTGGATAATACGGACCTGTTTATGGAACAGGTAGGCCCCGACGGCCGCAGCGTGTGCCAGGGCGAAACATTCATCCCCTGCGAAGTGCGCAAAGAAGAGATTACCGTGCGCGGCGGCCCCATGGTCACGGAAGAGGTGCTGGTGACGCCGCGCGGACCGATCATCGGACCAGCGCTGCTCGGCGAGGTCGGTGCCGTGTCGCTGCGGGCCACGTGGCTCGACGCGCGGCCACTGGCGGGCATGTTGCAATTGCACCGCGTCCGCTCCTTCGACGACTTCCGCCGCGCCATGGCGGATTGGCCGGCGCTGTCGGCGAACATGGTTTATGCGGACGTCAGCGGCAAGATCGGCTGGCAGCTCGCCGGCCAGGCGCCGCGGCGGCGGAAGGGTCACGGCCTGCTGCCGCTACCCGGCTGGGACCCCGCGGCCGGGTGGGAGGACGAGCCGGTGTCGTTCGCCCAGATGCCACACCTCGCCGATCCGGAGTGCGGTTTTCTCGTCACGGCCAATGCCCAGCCGGTGTCGGCGAAGGGGGAGCCGTTCCTCGGCGCCGACTGGATCGATGGCTATCGCATGGCCCGCATCGTCGAGGTGCTCGCAACGCGCCGCAACTGGGATGTTGCCGGCTGCCAGGCCCTGCAGCTGGATCAGATGGCGCTGCCCTGGCGCGAGATGCGCGACGCCGTTCTCGCCGTACCGGCGGCTGAGGCTGATGCGGCGCTAGCGCTCGAATTGCTCCACGACTGGGATGGCCGCGTCAGCGAGGACGCTCCGGCCGCGACCGTCTATGAGCTATTCGTGGCGGGGATGACCGCGCGTATTGCTCGGGCGAAGGCGCCGCGCAGTCATCCCTGGGTGCTGGGCCAGGGTTTCAACCCGCTTTTCCCGCACTCGATCTTCGCCGTCCGCCGTGTGGGCCATCTGGTGCAACTGTTGCGCGAGCAGCCGCCAGGGTGGTTTCCTCGTCCCTGGCAGGAGGAAATGGCCGACGCGCTGCGCGACGTGATCCGGCGCTTGCGGGATGAGTATGGTACGGAGGTGGCGCACTGGGCGTGGGGCTGGGTGCGGACGCTAACGCTTCGTCATCCCTTCGGGGAACGGCGCTGGCTGGCGCCGATCTTCAATCGCGGTCCAATTCCGTGGGGCGGCGACGCCAAGACGCCGAGCCAGGCGTCGGCATTGCCGACCGACCCGACCGGCAATCCGGCGTTCCTCGCCAACATGCGCCTGGTGATAGACGTCGGCGCCTGGCAGAACAGCCGCTTCATCCTGGCGGGCGGTCAGTCGGGCAATCCGCTGTCGCAGCACTACGACGACCAGTTTCCGCTGTGGCAGCGTGGCGAGGGCGTCCCCATCGCGTGGACCGCGAACGAGGTGCGGCAAGCAACGCGGCAGACATTGGAATTGGTGGCCGATGACGGTGTCGCGCTCGACAGAACTCCTCACTCCATCAGCTAGATTTCCACGGATTTCCCACGGTTCGCGGTCGTGACGACCGGCGAGCCGGCTCGCCCGGATGGGCCGCCTCAATCAGCGCCGGTTGACGGGGTAATCGCCGGGCTGGCCGATGAAGGGCAGGAGCAGCATCCAGTGCAGCCGCTCCACTTTCCTTTCGCCGCGGAACTGCTCCAGGCCGATAGTCATACTCTCGTGTCCCTCGGCAGGCTGGGCGCGGTAGGTGCCCAGCGCATAGTCCCACCAGGGCAGATTGAAGCCGAAGTTGCTGTTAGTCTCGTGAGGGCGAATCGAGTGGTGGACACGGTGCATCTCCGGCGTGACCACCAGCAGCCGCAACGCGCGATCGAGCCAGCCAGGCAAGCGGACGTTGCCATGGTTGAACATCGACGTGGCATTGAGCAGTACCTCGAAGATCAGCACAGCCAGCGCGGGCGCACCGAGCAGGACTACGACTGCTGCCTTGATGCCCATGGACAGCAGGATCTCCAGGGTGTGGAAACGCAGCCCCGTCGTCACGTCGAAATCCAGATCGGCATGGTGGACAAGGTGCAACCGCCAGAGCAAAGGCACGGCATGGAACAGGACGTGTTGCAGGTAGATGGCAAAGTCCAGCGCCACGACGGCCAGCGGCACGGCTAACCAGGCGGGCAGACCAACGTTATTGAGCGCTCCCCAGCCCCTGGCCTCGGCCACCAGGGCCACCCCTACTGCCCCGAGAGGGAACAAGAAGCGGACGGCGACGGTGTTGAGAAAGGCCAGTACCAGGTTGCTGGACCAGCGCAGCGGCTTGGCGGCGATGAGCCGGCGGCGCGGAGCCAGGACTTCCCACAAGCCCATCAGGAGCAAAACTGCCACGAAGCAGCCTAACCGAATGGCAGACTCGTACTCGTCCATGAAAACTCCACTAACTCCATCATGGCCCGGGGCCGGCAGCCCAACGACTCACGGGAGCGACGGCGGAAGCAGGCACCGGCCTCAGCACCCAGTCTAGCACAACCCTCACGCAGCCACCCGCTTCGGCCGCGCCCTGATGTCGAACAGGTTGAAGATGTCGTCCTCCGACAACCCCAGCCGCGGCGGCGGGCCATTCTGCGCTACTAGCTCGTTGAACAGCTGCCGTTTCCGCTCCAGCACCTCCGCAATGCGGCCTTCGATTGTGCCCTGGCTGATGAACCGTTTCACGAACACTGTTGCCTTCTGGCCAATGCGGTGCGCCCGGTTGATCGCCTGGTCTTCGACCGCCGGGTTCCACCAGCGATCGAACAGGAAGACGTAGTTTGTGAACTGCAGGTTCAGGCCGACGCTACCGGTGCCGTAGCTCATGAGGATGACGTGCTTGCTCGGGTCGTTCTTGAAACGATCGAGGAGTGCCTGGCGATCGCGCGCCGGCACTTTACCGTGGTAGAGCAACGGCCCCACCGCTTCCAGCGCCCGCGCCAGTACCTCGAGCGGTTCCACCCACTGAGAAAAAACGATCGCCTTTCGGCCGCTCTCTGCAACCTCCGCCAGGTCCGCCTCGAGTTGGTCCAGCTTGGCGCTCTGTCCCGTCGCCGGGTCGAAATTGCAAATCTGCTTCAGACGCAGCACCAGTTCGAAGACGTGCTGCACCGTAATCGTGTCGCCCAAGTCGTTCAACCGGACGAGGCCTTCCGTCTCCGCCAACACGTACGATTCGCGCTGGGCCGGCGTCAGTTCCAGGAAGACGTCCTGAATCATCTTCGGCGGCAGGTCCGTCATCACCTCTTCCTTCGTGCGCCGCAGGATGCAGTCGCTCGTCAGCTGGGGGAGTCGCTTGATGGGCGTATCCGGCGGGATGCGCTCGGCATCGACGAAGGCGAAGATGTTGACGAGGTCCTCAGGCCGATTCTCGATCGGCGTGCCGGTCAATGCCCAGCTACGCGAACGGTGGATGGTGCGTACCACCTGCGCGGTCTTCGATTCGCGGTTCTTGATGCGCTGGGCCTCGTCGAGGACGACCACGTCGAAACGGATCTGCTCGTCGGCCACAAAGGCGGCGTCGCGCGTCACGATCTCGTAGTTGACCAGCTTCAGCGGACAGTTCGAGACGTACCAACTCGCTCGCCGCTGGGCCGCGTCACCGCCGATGACCTCGAAGGGAATGTCTTCCGCCCATGAACACAGCTCGCGCGACCAGTTGCAGACCAGCGGCTTCGGACAGACGAGCAACGCCCGCTCGATCAGGCCGGCATGAAAGAGCAACCGCAGGGCAATGATTGCCTGCGCCGTCTTGCCCAGGCCCATCTCGTCGGCTAGCAGAGCGGCGTGGCGCGGCATCAGGAAAGCGACGCCCTCCAGCTGGTATGGGAACGGCTGGAACGGCAGCCGGATCTGCTTGCCGGCGAACAGGTTCTCCAGCGGCGGCTGCAGAAGATAGAGCAGACGTTCCTTGAAGACGACCGTGTCCGGCGGCGGACGCAGGCGTGTCTGCGATTTCCGGGACGGCGGAGCGGCGGGCTCCTGCTGGTCCTCTGGCTCCGGCTGGAACAGCCGCGGCTTCGCCGGCCCCTCACTCGGCGGAGCGGGGAAGCGCCAGCCCTCGGTCGTGACCTCCAGCGTCAGCTTGCCGAAGGAGCGTACCCAGGGCGGCTCGTTGAGCAGGCGAGCCTCGCGGACCCCGGCCTGCAACGGCTTCCCGAAACGCGGATGCGGCCCGACTGCCACAGGCAGCGCCAGGTCAATGCTCTCCACTTCGATCGCGTCGGGCTCAGGCACTCCGCGTCACTCCCATCTTGCGGGCCTCGGCAATGGCCTCGCGGATGCGCGCCAGCGGTTCGGTCAGGTCGAGGCCGCGCTCCACCTCTTCGAGGAGGCCACGTACCGCCGCCGCGTCGTCCGGAAAACGCGGATGGCAGAGCAGGGGCCCCTTGCCGTTACCGGCCGGCCGGACACAGATGCTGTTCGCGGCCAACGGATCGCCGGCCGCTGCCAGCCAGACCACTGGCGTTGGCACCTTGAGACGCAGGTCGAGCACCGCCTCAGTATCAGTTACCAGCAACTGCACCGCGGTCCCGGTCTTGTCCACCAGGGTCTTGCCGATCAGGTCGGCGCAGACATAGGGCTTGAGGGTTCCTGCGTAGAGAATCTGGTGAACCCGGTTGGGTTGGACGGCGGTGCTCAGGCGAAACTCGAGCGGCCGGCCCCAGTTGTTCGTGACCAGGTAACCGCCCACGTACCCGGTCGGTTCGTGCAGCACTGTCAGGAAGCCAAGGTTCAGCGTCAGTGGAGCGGCGGGTGAGGCCATACGTCATCGGTCCTCGTCAGTTCGCAGGCATTACGGGGCGCGGAGGCCCGAAGGGGACAGGCATTCCTTCAATTCGGGCGGAGGGACCGGACGACTTGAGTTGGACGCGGAACCCCTTACTCGCTTGCGGGTTAGCGTTTGAGCGGTTAAGCCGCAGGCAACAGGGCCGTCTAGCCGATATAAATGATAGAGAGGGTAGAGTCACTGGATTCTGTTGCATTAGCCGCGTAGAATCTCCTATACTAATCAACTTAGTAAGGATTCAAGCAGAACCTCCGCGAGGTGGCACGAGCCAAGCCGAACCATGTCGAGTGAACTGCCCGGGATTTCAGCGGCAACCGAGGCCCCTGTCGTCGAGGCGCCGCCGAAGCGGTCCGCCGTCGAGGGGATTAAGGAGAACAGTCGTCAGCTGCGCGGCACCATCGCCCTGGAGCTACTCGCCGACACCGACCATTTCGCCGAGCACAACAAGCAACTCCTCAAGTTCCACGGCTCCTACCAGCAGGAAGACCGGGACGCGCGCAAGACGCGCAAGAAGGACGGCGTCGGCAAGCACTACATGTTCATGGTCCGCTGCAAGATCCCCGGCGGCCGATTGACCGCCCAGCAGTATCTCGCTGTGGACAACCTCGCCGGCCAGTACGGCAGCGGCACTCTGCGCTTCACGAGCCGGCAGGGCATCCAGTTGCACGGCGTCCTCAAGAACCATCTCAAGGACACCATCGCCGGCATCAACACCTGCCTGCTCAGCACGCTCGGCGCCTGCGGCGACGTGGAACGCAACGTCATGGCCTGCCCTGCGCCGCACAAGCACGACGGCGTCCACGCCCAGCTTCAGGCGACCGCCACCCAGCTGGCGGCCTACCTGGCGCCGCGGACCCGGGCCTATCACGAGATCTGGCTGAATGGCACACCGGTTGCCGAGGCACCCGCCGAACCGGAGAGCGAGCCGATCTACGACAAGGTGTATCTGCCGCGCAAGTTCAAGACGGGCCTCGCTCTGCCCAACGACAACTGCATCGACGTCCACGCCCAGGACCTGGGCCTCCTCGCCATTGTTGAGCACGGCACAATCGCCGGCTTCAACGTGCTCTGTGGCGGCGGCATGGGCATGACGCACGGCAACGCGAGCACCTTTCCCTTCCTCTCCCGGCCAATCTGCTACGTGCCGGCCGAGTTGGTGGTGCAGGCCGCCGAGGCAGTCATCAAGTTATTCCGCGATCACGGCAATCGCGCCGACCGCAAGCGCGCCCGGCTTAAGTACGTGGTCCACGACTGGGGTGTCGCTCGTTTTCGCGAGGTGCTGCAAACCTACGTCTCGTTTCCGCTGGCCGACCCGAAACCCGTCGCGGTGCATGGTTACGACCTGCATCTCGGCTGGCACGCGCAGGGCGACGGCAAGTGGTTCTACGGCCTGAGCGTCGAGAATGGGCGGGTCAAGGACGAGGGAACGCTGCGGCTGCGCTCCGCCTTGCGGGCCATCGTGCGGCGGTTCCAGCCGGAGATCCGTTTGACGCCGATGCAGGACATTCTCCTGTGCGAGCTGGCTGAGGGCGACAAGGTCGAGCTGGAACGGATGCTGGCCGAGTACGGCATTCTCCGTCCGGAGCAGGTGTCGGGCGTGCGGAAGTACAGCATGGCCTGCCCAGCGATTCCGACCTGCGGCCTGGCCATTTCCGAGTCGGAGCGTACTTTGCCCGGCATCATCGACCAGCTGGAAGTGGTACTGAAGCGGCTGGGGCTGGAGGAGGAACTGCTTGGCGTGCGCATGACCGGCTGCCCGAACGGATGTGTGCGGCCGTACCAGAGCGAGATCGGCCTCGTCGGCCGCAGCGGCGACAAGTACACGCTCTTTGTAGGCGGCCACGTTGTCGGCCATCGGTTGAACTTCGTGCTGCGCGACCTGGTGCCGCACGCGGAAATCGTACCGACGCTGACGCCGGTGCTGGAGCGCTTCCGGGTGGAGCGTCTGGCGGGCGAGACGTTCGGCGATTACTGCCAGCGCATGGGGCCGGAGCGTTTGCAGGCGCTGCTCCCGGTCGGCGCGGCGGCGCATGCCAAAAATGGGCATCCTTGAGCCCTTCTGAGCCAGCCCGCAGCGCCGCAAGAGCTTTTCTCCATGCAACTCCTCCGTTGGTTCACGCGCAACTGGGCGGACACGGCCAGCCCCGGCGATCCCGCGCTGGTGCCACCAGAACTGTCCCTGCCGCCGCCTGAGGTGCTGCGCCGGCTCGAAGCCGTCATCTCCCAATTGCCACTTTGGCGTATCGAAACCATCAATGCAGGCCGCAATGAGATGAAGCTCACGCGCTCCACCCGCCTCCTTCGCTTCATCGACGACGTTACCCTCCGCCTGGAGCCGCTGCCCACCGGGACGCGCATCCATGCGCACAGCCAGAGCCGCATCGGCGCCGCCGACCTCGGCCAGAATCGCCGCAATCTCCTCGAGTTGTTCGCGGCTCTGCGCCGCGTGTAATTCTGTCTTTTCATCCGCCCGCTCATCGCATTCATAAAATGACCCCGGTTTGACATCGAGGAGTCGCACGCATGAAGGTTCTCGTCATTGGCAAGGGCGGCCGGGAACACGCCCTGGTCTGGAAGCTGGCCCAATCGCCGCGCGCCGAGCGCATCTTCTGCGCCCCGGGCAACGCCGGCACGGGCATCGACGGCGTCAACGTCCCCATCGAAGCGATCGACTTCGAGCGCCTGGTACGCTTCGCCAAGAAGGAGAACATCGGTCTGACGGTCGTCGGCCCGGAGGAGCCGCTGTCCCTGGGCATCGTGGATCTCTTCCAGAAGGAGGGGATGCGCATCTTCGGTCCCTCGCGTGAGGCGGCCCAGTTGGAGGCAAGCAAGGCGTTTGCCAAGCAGCTGATGCGCCAGGCCGACGTGCCGACGGCGGAGTTCCGCATTTTCGATCATCCCGTGCCGGCCCGGCAATACATCGCCAGCCGTGAATACGTCCTGCTGCCGGACGGCCGGCGACTGATCGGCCCGTTTCCGCCGCACCAAATCGTCCGCGAGGGTAACGTCAAATACTTACTCGTGGACAACGGCCGGCGTGCCGCCATCGGCCAGCCGCAGCAGGTCGTGGTCAAGGCGGACGGCCTCGCCGCGGGCAAGGGCGTCGTCGTCTGCTCGACGACCGAGGAGGCGCTGGCGGCCATCGAGCGCATCATGGTGAAGGAAGAGTTTGGCCGGGCGGCGGGTCGGCAGGTGATCGTCGAACGGCGACTGGAGGGCGAGGAACTGAGCATCCTGGCGCTGGTGTCGGGCCGGACGATCGTGCCCCTGCAACCGACACAGGACCACAAACGGGCCGGCGACGGCGACACCGGCCCGAACACCGGCGGCATGGGCGCCTACTGCCCGGCGCCGCTGGGAACACCGGAGTTGTTGCGCGACATCGAGGAAACGGTGCTGGTGCCGACGGTTCACACAATGAAGCGCAGCCGGCGCGCGTTCCGCGGCGTCCTCTACGCCGGCATGATGGTGACGAACCAGGGGCCGCGCGTCCTGGAGTTCAATTGCCGCTTTGGCGATCCGGAAACGCAGCCGTTGCTGATGCGTTTACGGACGGACCTACTCGACCTGCTTGAGGCGACGGTGGAAGACCGTTTGAACGAGTTCCCGGAAAGCGCTCTGGAGTGGGACGTTCGTCCGGCGGTGTGCGTGGTCATGGCGAGCCAGGGGTATCCGGGACCTTACACAAAGGGCCGGGTCATCACCGGCCTGGACGAGGCAGCGAAACTGCCGGACGTGAAGGTGTTCCACGCCGGCACAAAGATGGAGAATAACTTTCTCGTGACCGACGGCGGCCGGGTACTCGGCGTGACGGCGCTGGGGGAAACGCTGGCGGAGGCCCGGCAGCGCGCGTATGAAGCAGTCGGGCGCATTCATTTCCAGGGAGCGCTCTACCGGACCGACATCGGCGACAAGGCGCTGAACAAGTAGACTTCCCGCCGAAGTGAAGGATCGCTGAGATTGCTACTCGCCGAGATCCATCCGGCCCAGCACAAGATCCCGTACCGCCGTCATCGGCACTGCTTCGCCCTGTGGTGCCGGTCCATCGCCGATCAGCAGCGGCCGGTCCTCGGCAGCGGCGGCTGGTAAGCCGTGACTGCCCCGCACCAGGTTGGCGTCGAGTGGCACCACGTCGAACAGCGTGCGAAATCCGAGCTTTTTCTGCACCAGCCGCAGCATGGCACGGCCGCGCGGCCACCACAGTTGCGGGTCGAAGAACAACTCGCACGGATCGTAACCCGGCTTGCGATGGATATCCACGGTACGAGCGTAATCCGGCGCCTGTCGATCATCCAGCCAAAACGGATACGCAAACCACGCATCCGGCTCCGACAACGCCACCAACTCTCCCGAGCGCGCCTGGCGCAGGTCTAACTCCGCCCGCTCCTCGCCGGCGAGCAGGCGAGCCACGCCCGGCAGGCTGGCCAGCACGTCGCGCACGTGGGGCAAATCGTCGGGGTCGCGCACGTTGACGTGGGCCAGCTGATGATCGCAGACGGCGAACGCCCGGCTCTCGAACGTATCGAGGGTCTCGCCGAATGGCCCCGGCCGCGCGACCAGAAGGCCCGCCTCCCGTAGCGCCCGGTTCGGCAGCACGGCGCGCTTCACCGGGACGTGGCCGTACTCGCTCACCACCCAAACACGCGCGCCGACCGCCCGGGCCTGCTCCAGGAGCGGCGCGCAGGCGTCGTCCAGTTCACCGACGAGCCGTGGCATGTCGCAGCCGTCGGGACCGTGGCGCTGCGGATCGTAGTCCAGATGCGGCAGGTAGACCAGCGTTAGTTCCGGCCGTTCCTCGCGCAGCACCTCCGCGGCGCAGCGTGCGAGCCATTGCGTGCAGGGCAGACCGGAGAGCGGTCCCCAGAAGGTGTGGAAGGGGAACGGTCCCAGCGTGCGTTCCAGGCGCTCGGTCAGGCCCGCTGGAGTGCCGCCGATGCCAAAGACCTTGTTGCCGTCGGCACCATAGTACGGCTTGGGCGTGACGCTGAAGTCCACGGCGGCGCCCTGGTTGAACCACCAGAAAAGTTTGGCGCAGCGGAAGGTTCGGTTGCGTTTCTTCGCGCGCTGTCGGGCCGTCTCGTAGAGCGGTTCGGCCTGGAGGAGGCGGTTGGACTGTTGCCAGAAGCGCACCTCGCCGGTGCTGCGCCAGAACCAGCCGTTGGCGACGATGCCGTGGCGTCCAGGCGGCTGGCCGGTGAGCAGCGTCGCCTGTGCGGTGCAGGTGACGGCGGGGACGACCTCACGCAGCGTGGTCTGCCAACCTTGCTGGGCGAGGGCGGCCAAACGTGGGGCATGCGGCAGCAGACGCGGCGTCAGGCCGACCGCGTTGAGAAGGATGAGCGGCGTCACCGAGAATGTCCCCCAGGCGCCACCAGCCGGTATCCATTTCCTCTCCTTCTCAGGCTTCTACCTGGGAACGAGGAGGCGAGGAGATAAGGGCCCACGGCGCGATCGTCGCGGAGTATTGTAGAGGGGCGCCGGAATCTGTTTCGGCTATCGCTCTGGAGTCCTTCATCAGCCGCCGTGACGAGGTGGCGATGGGAGTGCTCGTGCGGCGGTATGGCCCGAAGGTCTGGGGCGCCGGCCGTGGAGCGACTGTGAGCAGTTTGTCGGCCTGTGACCGGCCTTCCGAGGATTCACTCTAGCGATCTTCCCGTTTCGGATGATTTCTATTCCGGGCCGTCTCCGCAGGCTTATCGAGCCTGCGTGTGGAGTTGGGGCGGCTGGAGTAAAGATCATAATTCTGGAGTGTTTGTTTCGCGTTCGCGCAGCTCCCGACGCTTGATTTTGCCCGACGCGGTCTTCGGCAGCGCCTCGACGAACTCGATCTTACGGGGGCACTTGTAACCACTGCTGTCAACATGTTTGAGGCTCACCGCTTGGTC
>JRHI01000392.1_pt1 | contig 48465 bp, 45 predicted proteins | sample 215371 | NCBI WGS metagenome assembly JRHI01 (sample SAMN02929681, study PRJNA255918) | sediment metagenome | biome: cave system; feature: Ice Cave; material: Sediment; isolation source: sediment from deep within a dark volcanic ice cave with no known source of... ... | reverse complement strand
CGCATACTTCATGCACAGTTACCATGCGCCGCTCGGAGCCGCGACCCTGGCGGTCACGGAACACGGCGAGCGTTTCGCGTCGGTCGTCGCTCGTGGTAGCGTGCTGGGAACGCAGTTTCATCCCGAAAAGAGTCGGACGACGGGCGCCCGGCTCCTCGATAACTTCATCGGCATCGTCGACGCTGCTGGTCGCCAATGACGATTGTGCCGGCGATCGATCTGCGCGGTGGACGCTGCGTTCGGCTTCGTCACGGCGACCCTGAGCAGCAGACGGCCTACGACGAGGATCCGGTGGCGCGCGCCCGATCTTTCGTGCGAGCCGGCGCTACGCAACTCCACGTCGTCGATCTGGATGGCGCACTCGGAACCGGCGAAAATCTCGGTGCGCTCCGCGCCATTTGCGCAGCCGTCGACGTACCGGTGCAAACCGGCGGCGGCATCCGCAGCGAAGAGGATGTCGAGCAGCGCTTCGGTTTCGGTGTGCAGGTGGTCGTCTTGGGAACGATGCTGGTCGAGCAGCCCGCACTCGGGCGCACTATCGTGGCGACCTACGGCGAGCGCATCGTCGCTGGCGTCGATGCGCGTGGCGATGCGCTCGCGATCCGCGGCTGGCAAGCGACTGGCGTCCTGAGTCGCGATGCGTTTGTGCGCGAGGTGGCTACGTGGGGCATCGGCCGGATCGTCTTTACCGAGATCGGGCGCGACGGCGCAGGAACCGGCTACGATCTCGCCGCGCTAGCACACGTGGCGGCGCTCACGCCGATGCGGGTTACCGCCAGCGGCGGCGCAAAGACGCTCGCGGATCTTGGAGCGCTGGCGCGCGCGGCACCTGACAACCTCGATAGCGCGATCGTCGGGCGCGCGCTCTACGAGGGCACGGTCGACTTGCGGGAAGCGATCGCGACGTTCACCGGAGCTTGACCTCAGCGCGCGTTATCCGTTCTCAGGAATGCCAGTCGATCGGCGTGGTCGGTGAGCGTTTCAACCAAGCTACTGTTGATGAGGCACGTAGCTTTGTGGCACCGGCGACCATTCAGCCTCTCGCGCAGAGTGGAAAGCAGTGCAAACGGATCGAATAGCGGGTCTATTGATGTATGACCGATCTTTCTATGCCGGCCACCGTCCGGGATCCTCAGGGTCCGCATCTATCTTAGTGCCGCTTTTGCTCGATTTGTATCGGCCGAAATCGGTTATTGACGTGGGCTGCGGCGTTGGAACTTGGCTCGCTGCGTTCAAAGAGAACGGAGTTGAGGACATCTTCGGTCTCGATGGCGTGCATGTTGCCGCCGATCAGTTGCTGATCCCGCCCGATTGCTTTCGAGCCACTGATCTCTGCCGGCCAATTGAGATTGGGCGCCGCTTCGATCTCGCCGTCAGCCTCGAAGTCGCTGAGCACCTGCCTGAATCTCAGGCCGAAAGATTCGTGCGCGACCTCATCGCTCTCGCACCGGTCGTTCTATTTTCTGCAGCCATCAAAGGCCAAGGCGGAACCGGCCATCTGAATGAACGGTTTCAGAGTTACTGGGCGGAGAAGTTCGCCGCAAGCTCCTACATCACTATTGACTGCCTTCGTCCAAAAGTTTGGAGTCGGGAGGACGTCAGTTTCTGGTATGCACAAAATACCATCGTTTACGCAGCAGCCAGTCGGCTTGCGGATTTCCCAACGCTTCAGGCTGCGGCAGACCAACACGGTATGCTGTCACTGGACGTAGTGCATCCGCGACAGCTGATGCATACACATTCGCTAACCTTGGGGAGTCGCGTGCAACGCAAATTCGGAAAGTTCGGTAAGTTTCTCGAAAAACGGCACTTTTAGAGCGCTAGCCCGTTGCGTCATCGCAGGCACTGGTTACAAGGCGTCGCGAAATCTTTGCGACCGTCGAAGCTTGCGTCGCTCGTCGCAGCGTTTCCGTCGCCGCGCTGCTTATGCTTTTATTTAACATCAGGCTTGGCTTGGGCAAACGTGCGCCGGCGCCGTAAGGCATTTACGGCGAGTTGGCAATGCGCCAATGCGATCCATGCAGCTGTTTCGAGGCGCGGTTTTCCGCGCCAGCTCTTATAAAGCCAGGGTAACCCCTGTCGCGGCTTTCGATTCCATACGGCCATTCGGCCGGCTTTCTTCTGCATCTCAGACTCGTGGCGACGATAATATTTAACGGTGCGTGCTGAGTAGTTCTGGGGCGATTCTTTTATGATCGAGATCATGGAGGCCGCGTCCGCGCGAACATCACTCAAGTCGGTCGACATCTGCATATCGTGCTTCCGGTATCGAAGCAACGGAACGTCAATGAAGACCGGCGCGGCGTTATTGATCAATCTCAAGTTCAACTCTATATCGGAATAGTTACCCATGCGCTCTTCCCAACAGCCAAGCTCCAGCAGCAATTGCCGCTCTACGACCAGTGCCGAAGGAAGAATCATGCTGCCGCGCATGATAGCATCATTTAGCGAGGTTTGGTCGCAGAGCCAAACGCTGGGAGCGACTTGGGTGCGTTGCACGTTTGCGAACCATGGGTGCCTTTGTTGAATCGCGTGTGAAACGAGCAGGTTATTATCTTCGAATTGCTCGAACTCGCAAAATGCGAATCGGGCCACGGGGGCGGCCGCAAGCGCGCTGAGGCTCCGTTCGAGCATCTCCGGGCGCCAGACGTCATCGGCGTCCAGGAAAGCGACCCATTTCGTGCGCGCTCGTGCAATTCCGACATTTCGCGTCTTCGTAAGGCCCCTGTTCGTTTGCGTGATGAGGGTCACTCCATAGCCACGAGCCGCGGTGCCCGTATCGTCGGTGGACCCATCGTCAATCACGATTGTCTCACTGGCGCGCAACGACTGGTGCTGAACGCTTTCCAGGGTTTCGCCTAAGTAGCGGATCGCGTTATAAGCCGGGATAACAACGGTTACATCGCCTGTCATTATGTTTCTCGCCACGTTGGTCGTCGAGCGCCTTTCTTGGCGATCCTTAGGCGCATGTTCCTTGTGGTGCCCTCGAGTCGCCTTTGAAGCTGCGCGAGTCGCGACCTCGCTACTTACCTGAGGAGTCGCGGTAGGCCCTATTCGACGGCGTAACCCAGCGATGTTCACAAACGCACAAAAAGGCACTCAGCATGTTCTCGCAGCGACGCGTCGAAGGATTGCGGCTACTATCGAGGCATGCCGGCGAACATCGAACCGTTCGAGGGATGCACGTGCCGCCTGGCCCGCAGAAGTTCGAACGGCAGGAAACCTAATGTAATATACGATGGCGTCGGCGAATGCAGCCTCGTCGCCCGGGCTGACCCCTATGCCAGTTACTCCGTCAACAATCGCTTCAGCGGCCCCGCCGTCGCGGAAGCATACCGTCGGCACGGACGCTGCGGCAGCCTCGATCGTCGTTCGACCAAACGGTTCGGCAGTTGAGCAGTTGCAATGGATGTCGATCGCGGCGTAAAGCGGCCGGACATCGTCGATCCAAGGAACGAAGGTTGTTCGCGATTCCAGGCCTAGGCTTCGCACGAGCTGGTGAAGCTCGGCAACAAAGTCCGCATCGCGGAAGCGTGGTTCGCCGACGACGATAAAATGCGCATCTGCGAGAGCCGTTACGCGCGCGGCGATGCGCAAAAAACGATCGTGACCCTTCCAGCGATTAATCCTGCCGACGATGGCAACAATTGGAGTATTATCCGGGAGCCCAAACTGGGCGCGGGCCTCCCGAGCCGCCGGAAGGTTCGTATACCCGCTTAGGTCGAGGGGGTTGTCGACGACCGTGGTTGCCGGCAAATCATAAGCTTGTGCGACAGCCATAGTTATTGCGATTCGTTCGCGCGAACACGCCGCGCTAATAAGCCGCACCGCTGCTCGTGCCCGGCCATCGAGGATATCGCGAAAGTGGACAACGCATGGAACTCCGGCAAGACGGGCAGCCATTCCCCCAATGAGATGCGCCTTGATCGAGTTTGTGTAAACTGCGTCGACGCGCCGGCTTCTTATGAGCTGAGCTAGCCGGACAACTGCCCCCGGTATAGCCAGTCCACCGCCCAATCCGAAGTGCTCGCGCGTAGAGCACATGAGTGCGCGAGGCATCTCGATGGTTTGTACTTCGATGCTAGATTCGCGCAAGCGCTGGGCATATCCGCCGTCTTGAAATAGAATCACGGTCGGTTCGATATCGGTTGGAAGGTTGCCGATCAACAACGCCATGCTCTCTTGTGCGCCGCCGGCTACGTCGCCGGTTTGATCGACAAATGCCACCCGGATATTCGTGCCTCGCTTTTGGTAGGGCATTTCTGGCCGCATCTCGATCTGATTCAGCTGTGGATCGTTGCCAACATTTCGCGCGTTCGCCGCCTCGTCGCGGCCCAGCTTGCCTTTTCAAGGGCGAAGCGCAACCCGTTCTCGCCAAGACGCGCGCGTTGAGCCGGATCGTCCATCAATCGGGTAATGGTGGCTGCGATCGTCCCAGCATCGTCTTCGTCAACCAAAATACCGGTCGTACCATCGATGACGGCGTCGGGAACTCCACCCCGGCGAAGGCCGACAACAGGTTTTGAAAAGCTGCTGGCCTGCACGAATACGATTCCGAATCCCTCAGCTAATATTCCCCTGGAGGTCGTCTCTTCACGACTCAATAAGCAAAAGAGATCGCATGCTGCGTATGCATCCGCCAAGGACGCGTCGTCGAGTCTGCCGACGAATGCCAAATGCCTACCGCATTGAGCGTGCGTTGCATGCTCTTGATAGAAATTCAGATCTATGCCGCCCCCAACGACAATCCAATGAAAGTCGCGATGGCCAGAGACGAGAGTGGAGGCCACCTCGATGACACGATCAAATCCCTTATACTTGTCCAACGGTGCAAGCCTACCCACCGACAAGATCAGAAATGTGTTTAAATCAATCCCGAACCTTGAGCGGAAACCCTCCGGGTCGGGAGAACCAAACCGTCGGCGCAAATCATCGCCACCTGGAATGATTTTGACGATCGCGTCGGGGCTGACCCCACGCTCGAGGACGAGTTGCCGTGTGTATTCGCTGATCACAACAACTCGGTCGGCGCGTTTGAGAAGGATTGCAATGCAACGCTGCATTTTCGGGTGCGTTACTTCCAGTGCGTATGTCCAGACGATCAGGCGAGATCGGAGAAAGGGCAGATACGGCAAAAAAGCCGGCGCCAAGAGTATGTTAAAAACGTGAACCGTCTGTGCTTTCCACAGCCATCGAGGTAGCTGAACGGCAAGCGCGCCAAGAAAGCGCAGACTGTCGTGCAACCCTGGGCCGCCTGCAATTCTGCTAACGACGCCGGGAAAAAGTGAGTCGAAGTATTCGTCGCCCTCTATGTGCCCTGCCAATACTCGTACACGACCGAAGCCTCCGTGACTCCAAATCTCCCTCGTAAATACTTGAACGCCACCGATGGAAGGTGGAAAGTCGACGGTCACCACCAGGTTCGATATTTCAGCGTCATGAGCTGCTTGATTCGAGATTTTGAGCTCACGATTCGCCAGGACGGGGACAGGAACTCGCTCACCATCGATGTGGGCACGGGCCCATAGCTCAATAGTTATAATCGTCCACGCCAGGCTGCATGCGTCAGGTGCTCCGCGTAGCGTCGCCGCGCCGATGGAGCGAAGACCTTCTTCGCGAAACCAGGCACGCGACGCGAGCCGCTCTCCAAAAAAGACGTCCTCCACCAAATGGCGTAGCGGTCCGCCTAGCCAATGGGCAAGCGGAACGGCGAACGGCCGCTTCCTTCCCCAACGCTTTAAGGTGCCATAATAGGGCTTTAACGCTTCACGCAGCGCTAGCTTTCCGAAAGGAAATCGGCGCAACGTGGGGCCGGAAAGATTTAGGCCCAATCGCGCGACTTCCCGACCGAGGAACGGCGCACGCGCTTCGATTGATGCGGCCATTGTCATTCGGTCGAGGCGGGCCAAGACGCTCTCCGGCATCCAACGGATGATGTCATCCCTACGTGACGCGTCTGCTGAGCTGAGCGGCCCATCCCCCGCCCATCCGGCGTGCGACGTAGTGTCCGCGAACAGACGGAATTGGTCTGATCTCAGCGCCTTCCACGCACGGTCGCGGCCAGCAGCGCCCACGGGCGCGTTGCGTACGCGCCTGCTGGCCCGAGTAGGCAGTCGAGCAAACGCGCTTGCGAGGATGGAGCCGTCGGCATATCCCGTCGCAAGGTCGTGAAGCAGATAGCGTGGATACCCGAAGAACAATTCATCCGCACCTTCTCCCGTAAGGAGGACCGTAGAAGTTGCCGCGGCCATGGTTGAAAGAAAATATGTTGGCAGCGCTGCCGAATCGCTGACTGGTTCGCCCAGGGACGCGATAATGAATGGCAGTGCTGCAAGATGGCTTTCCTGAAGACGGACTTCATGGTGTCTCGTTCCAAGAATCTTCGCCACTTCTCTGGCCGGATCGAGTTCCGAGACGTTGAATCCAGGATACCCGACCGTGTACGTGTTGAGAGGTTCGCCGGCCGGCAGAGCGCGGGCAGCGAGGGCAGCAACGGCTGCGGAGTCAATCCCGCCGGAGAGAAATACGCCGACGGGAACATCGGCGACGAGCCGGCTTGCGACGCTCTCTCGGAGCGCGTCGTGGACGAGCACCGCAGCTTCACCCACGGTGTGCGCCGCATTGATCGCAGCGTTCGATTCTAGAGGTTTTAGCTTCCCCCGGGTGGGAGTTGCACCAAAACTATGCCGCTCCCAGGTTGCCGGAAGAACCTTTCGTATTCCCTGAAATAAAGAACGGTCGTGCGGCGGGTATCCCCAGTCAACGACATGACGAAGCGCTGACAAATCGACATCTGGCGTACGACCCAAGAGATGCAGCAGCGCGGGCGTCTCCGAAGCGAAGAAGACCTCGCGGTCGGCAGTTTCCATCACGAACAGGGGCTTTTCACCAAACCGGTCGCGCGCTAATAGGAACGAACCTTCATTCCGGGCGTCCCAAAACGCCAGCGCGTACATCCCGTCGACCAGATCTAAAAACGCGGGGCCATCCAACGCTAAACCGTGGAGGAGAACCTCGGTGTCGGTCCGGGATGTGAATATCGCACCACGGGATTCGAGATCGACCCTCAACGAGGTCGCATTATATACTTCACCATTGTAGACTATCGCACGCGTCGCATCACTACTCCACATCGGCATGTGTCCGGCGGAGGAGAGATCGATGATCGACAATCGTGTGGCACCTAGACCGACGCTCTGTCTACCGTTCTTGATGAATTCCACGCCAACATCGTCTGGGCCACGGTGTTGTAGCATTGCAACCGATTCCTGAAGGCGATCGCAGCAGGGGTGCCCCGTGAGGCTTAAATAGCCGACGATCCCGCACATAAGACGTCTAGGCCGCCATTCGAAAGAAAATATTGGCGGCTGTCGACGACCAGTTGGTCCGGCCTATCAAAACGCACCGAGTCACACCGGTGCACCAAGATAAGCGCCTGCCATCGAGGCCTTGCAGCACACACGTATCAACAATACCGGATGTCTCCGCCGCAGAAACGGTGATAACGCCTGTCATTTTCTTTCTCGCGCAACGGTGTTCGTTAACAGTGTTTCTTAGCGCCCGTTACAAGCATCTTCCTCTAGCCTCAAATCCCTTGTGGTCCAATCGAAATTTAACCTACACGATTCATGATGCCGGCAACCCGCTGGACGAACTGTCGCACTCCAAACCGGCGGCGTAGTCCATCGATGACTATGAAGTCACCGGCGAAGGAGACGGTATGTAATCCAGCAGGGTACCGATCGTTTTGCTGTGGCCGCATCTCGGCCACTGGTTTTTCAGTGAACTCTTCGGGTGTCAGCGATAAGACATGATTTAAAACGATCCCTGATCCGTACGTTTCCGAGCAATCCTGAGCTGGACGGTACAGTGCGCCGGCATAGGTGAAAGGCGTCCCGGCCGGGCGTGAGGATCTTACATCCATTTTTACCGGATTGCGCATGTGCGGTAGCCATGGGCCCTGAAGCGTTTGAGAGTAAAAAGCAAAAAGTTCGAGGTAAATGTCATCGTCGCCGCGCCCGCAGAATAACCAGTACCGACCTTCATGGTGGAAAATGGTACTGTCGACGGCAGCAAATCCCGAGAGCAGGGTTGCCACCTTTTCCCAGCGGCTTGGAAACTCAATCGCGCGAAAGAGCCCAACCTCACGCGCTGCGCTCATCTCAGGTACACAGTAGATTTCCTCATCTTGTTCGATCACAAAAGGATACGATAAGTGCAGGGGCAAGTCGATAATGGTCCTCAATTGCGACGATGTACCGTCAGGATCGATGCGGACATGCGCGATTTCGCCTTTCTTGCGCTTAGCGTCATATCGCTCGCAAAGAATGTGCGTCACCTCCCCGCGACGGAGGGTAAAGGGATCGGCCAAGAAGTCTCCCCCGTCTAACGGCGGCAGCCATTTTACGGGCGCGGTCTCATTGGCCAAAATCGTCGCGCATGATCCGCGCATGAGTCCCACGTTCCATTCAGCATACGTGAACAGAAGGCGACGGAGAAGATCTACCTGTGCGGCGACGGTCTGCGCGAAAAACCGGCCGACGTGAAAGGCGGTGGGCTTACGGGGGTGCGGCCCCGCGGAGAGGGGGCGCCGGCTCGTATCCGTCGGCGGAAGGCCAGCCGCCATTGCCAAGCACTCGCGCGCCGGCCACTCGGCCGCCGCCGACAACACTGCATTTACGTGGCGCGTCCAAGAAAACCGCCACGTGCGGAACGCTGCTTCGCGGAGAACTGAGCCAGCCAACCGGGAGCCCGTTCTACGCACGAGTTGCGCCGTTGTGATGGGGTCTCTGTCGGCTATACTCCAAAACAGCGCAAGTTCCGGGTCGCATTCAGGGCGGTCCGCGAAGACAAAGGACCACACGCCGAGGCGGGCTGCGGCCTGAAGTCCATCGACCGGCCCACCGAAGTTCATGATAAAGTCCAAGTTGCATCGGCACAGACGCTCAAACTCGGCCCCATCTACGCTTGCCCCCGCCCCTTCGAGCGTAGCGTGGACGATTTCATTCTCGTTGCGATTCAGTGGCGACCGTACATGAACGAATCGCGAAGAGAAAAGGCGGGCCAACAACCGATACGTGAGCGGCAAACGAGCCTGGAGATAAACGGCTGGCCGCAAATCGACGATGATTGCCGACAGCTCCGCGCCTGAAAACAGGAGTTTGTCGACGCAGCGATTCTGCCATGCTGAGAGGGTCCCGCCATCGCAGACCACGCCGAATCGGAGTTTTGACACGCCGGAGAGCACTAGGTGAGCAATCGCGCACAGCAGGCTCTTCTTCCTGCGTCACCACGCTGAAAGCGACGGCTTTTATGAAACCTAGCGAACTGGAATCAGACGAACGACGGTAACGCGATCGGTGAGATCGATGGAGATCTCGTTTGTGGATGACAGCTGTCTTGTGGAGAGATTGCCGGTGTCATCGAAGCTGGAGATCGAGCTTGCACGTACCGCTGGGCTGAAATTCATTGAGATACGCTGGGCCGGGACGGCGACCTCATGACCAGCCCCTGAATCATTCGGTTCGTAGCTGGGCAACTCTATCCACAGTGCAAGAAAAAAGCTACCGTCACGTTTTTGGAGGAGCGTGTGATGTACGTGCGCCGCATTCCCACCAAGCGAGAAGGCGAGTGTCCCCGGTGAAAACGTTGGGCCTGGATCCGCGAGTAAACCGACCAATCCCTTCAGTGCATGGTAAGCCGGTTTAGGAGCTAGCCCATGGGTGAGCAGACCGCAGCCGCTAAATTCGGCCGAACCATTATCTAACAGTTCGTAATCGAATGTCCGGGCGACCCCGCGGTTAAATTGCTCGAAGAACATCCGCGGAAGATATTTTCCCTGCACGGCCAGGGTGACGTTGAACGCCCCCCCGGGCCGCGTGCAATTCCCAGTCTCGGTTGAGATCACGGGCTTGTTCTTGCTCGTTTGAGCTGCAGCGCCCAGGCTATAGACGATGCTTCCGTAGCTGCTGCCGAATCCGGCACTCCCCCAGCCATCGCTCCCGGGGTTGCGGCCGGCGAAGTAGTTGTGCATGTTACCGAAATCGAGGTAGTTGCTTAAATCTCCGACTGCGCGATAAGCCTGGGGTGAGGTCAGCGAGGGTCCAATGACGGGAAATCGTGCCGTCGCGGGGTTCCCCTTGACGGTCACATAGAGAAACTGCTGAAACTGACGTGCTACAGCTACCCAATTCGGACCGCCGTTGAGATCAAGCTCGTTCGGTCCTTCGTACGCCTCGAATGAGTCACGAACCCGCGCGGGATACGATTGTAATAGCTGAGCCGACGCGTTCGGCGGCGTTACCAATGTGCTGTGAATGCCGGAGCGTCCCAGCTCGTTGAGACGATCGTAGAACCACTGTTCCGACGTGTCGAGGCCGTCGCGAATGTGCCGCACCCCGGAGGCAAGCAGCAAGGTCCTCACCGTCGGATATGCGGTGAAGTACGGAGTGGTTGTATAGGCAAGTGCCGTGTTGATGCCGATGCTGTCAACGAATTCGTCCGCCGATCTAGCCCGCTGGCCGGGACCAACGCTTGCGGCAACGTCGGTTGGCGATGGTAGGGCGGCGGGGCTCGATGTCGGCGTAGGCGCCGTCGTCGCCGTGGAGATGGAGGGCGGGGGCTCGCCTAGTGCCAGGGGCGGGGCCGATTTCCGAGGGGCCGCCGGCGCATCGATCGCATGAGCGGCCGGGGCGTCAGCAGGCGGAGCCACCAGCCGGCCTTGAGGCATGCCACCGCACGCGGCGATGAGCGAGGTGAGAACGAACACGCAAGCTAGATACACAACGTCACGTCGCACTCTCACATGCAGTACATCGGGAGAAGTTCGCGGGTTCAACGCCCCCGCGCAAGCAGCGCCGAGGAGTGTGACGCGACGCGGCTGCAAAGTGTGACGCGAAGCCGGCCCGGAGTGTGATGCGGCGCATGTGAATGCCTACCATTCCTTCAAGAGTTTTAGACGAAACGAGTTCAAATCATCGTGCCGCCGGAAGCATTCGCGCGTGTTTCTTCGTACACGGCCAACATGTCCGCGCAGTACCGTGCAGCTGAAAACCGTTCGATGCCATTTTTCGCGGCGGCGCGCCACCGCTCCAGCAGCGCAGGATCGCGCAAAAGACTCGCCATCGAATCGGCTAGCGCAACGCTATCGTTCACGTTGACGAGTTGGCCCGCCGTTCCGCCGTCGAGTGCTTCCGGAATGCCGCCGACGCGCGAGCCGATCACGGCACACCCGGCAGCGCGTGCTTCGGTAATCGCCATCCCAAACGTCTCCGAACGTGACGCCAGCACGAAAATGTCGCTTTCCCTCAAGAATCGGTTTGGCACCGGTTCAAACCCCGTAAAGTGAATGCGGTCGCCGCCCCGGGCCGCTCGTGCTTGCAGTTCAAACGTCTCTCTGTCGGGGCCCTCGCCTACGATATACAAATGCGAGGACGGAAACCGCGCTTCGAGGCGACTGAAGGCATCGATCACCACATCGATACCCTTGCGACGATACAATCCGGAAACGGTGATGATTGCCGGACGCTCGAGCTGCGGGGCTATTGCCGGCATCGAACGCCGCGCGCGAGGGCCATCCAGCGTTCCCAAGATTACGACCCGAAATTTTCTCGCTGGGATACCACGGTGCCGCATGCTTTCCGCGACCGCTACACTGCCGGTGGTGACGCGATTGGCGAGTCCCATAAGAATCGCACTACGCTGAAACTCGTTGTGAACCGTAGACACGATCGTATACCGATGATTGAGACGCAACGCAAACGCAAGCAGAATCCCCGTTACCATGTGCGCGTGAACGATATCCGGTCGGAAGCCGCGCAAGATCGTGCTATATCGATATAACGCCCGTGCGAGACTCAGTGGAGAACGCCGTTGCTCTAGCCGAATGAAGTGGACGCCGTATTCGTTCAGCAGCTTAAAGAACGACCCCGGAGATGCGGCGACAGCAACATCATGGCCGGTCGCCGCCTGCAGACAAGCCAAATCGACCGTATTATTGACGATCCCGTTTCCCACATCACGCACGTGGTTCAGTAGGTGAAGGATGCGCACGCTGGCAACTCACCGCCGCAAAGATGCGACCGATTCAGCTTTAATTGTCGGGCGTGCATGCACCCCCATAACTCGAGGAACTCGATCCGCTCACGGGCTGAAGTACAGGGTTGGTCGAGTAGGCAGAGGAACTTCATTGGGTGTGCTTTTGGTTCCGTCGGCACGGCGCGAAGGAGACCACGGATGAAATCCAATTCGGAATGGCGGGCGTGGGGAAAACTCGATCCCTTGTACGGAGTAGCGACTGTACCAGACAAGGCAAAGACCGGCACGCAGCCGTGGAACGATGCGGAATTTTACGCCGCCGGCGCAGGCGATTGGGCACGGACGTTTCGCCGCTGGCAACAGTACGGGGTGACCCGAGGCAGTTGCCTGGAAATTGGTTGCGGCGCGGGGCGGATAACACTGCAACTAGCCAAGGATTTTGCCCGCGTTCACGCCGTCGACGTATCACCGGATATGATTGAGTACGCCAAACGGAACGTACTCGCCGGGGCCGTAGAGTTTCACGAAACGGACGGCCGCTTGCTCCCATTGGAAAACGAATCCATCGACGCAGTTTTTTCTACTCATGTGTTTCAGCATTTTGATAGCGTTGAAGACGGCGAAACCAACTTTCGGGAAATGTATCGGGTATTGCGGACGAACGGCTCCATCATGGTTCACTTGCCCGTGTCAATTTGGCCCGACGGGGGCCGGAAAGTGCATCGGTTCGTTGATCGCGCCCGGAGACATGCCGGTCGGCTGCGAGCGAACTACAATCGAGCGGCTTACCGCGCCGGTTTACGAGCGCGGCCCGTGATGCGGATGACCTGGTACGAACTGGGTTGGGTACAGGAACGGCTGCCAGCACTGGGATTTCGGGATTTGGAAGTCAGCATTCTCTTCGGAAATGAGTTATTGGACAACCGGCACACGTTTGTCCTCGCACGGAAGTGAAATCTTTAAAGTCATGCAAATCTGCCGTCCGGCGACAGTTTTAACGCGATGATGACCGTCAACCAGAAGAGCATGCCTGTGAAATCCAGGAATACGGCCGCTGAAAACTCATAACCCAGCAACATGATCTGCAAAGCGAGGAGACCCGCGATCGCATCGACTGCATCGATTTTGCGTCGGCGCCGCGCTGCGCCCCAGCGCCGTAAGGTGATGGCGAGCGCGCCGAGCAAAACACTCACGTAGGCGAGCGTACCCGGGTAACCCATCTCGCTGAGCCGTCCAATATAGCCATTGTCGATCGGCGGAACATTCTCGTAATTGTTGAGTTGCGTTGCAGGACCGGACGATCCTAAGCCTTGGCCGAGGGGTTCAAAGATCGAGTCCTTCAGCACACGGTTTACCTCCTCGCGGCGAGCGATTGCCGACACGTCATCATCGAGCTGCGTTAAGGTCTCGAATGTCCTTAGGAAAGGGTTGTCGACCAATAAGCCACCTGACAAATGTGGAAGCATCTGGGCTCCAAAGAGAGGCAGTCCGATGATCAGCGCTGCGGTTACCAGAGCGCGCCCCCGTCGCGGAGTCATCACGGAATAGACGGTAACGCCGAGCGCGAGCATCAACCATCCCGAGCGCGCAAAGGTCAAAATAAGCGCAGCTACACAAGCCACGAGCGGCAAGGTCTTCCACTTCTCGCGGAGGGTACGCTGAGGTAAATTCCACAGAATGACAATAACGAGGACGGCTGCCAACGGCTGGGGAGAGCTGAGTAAACTAAAAATGCGAATTTCAAACGGCCGGGGTTCGCCGATGCTAGATAGCTGGACGTTATTCATCCATTCAACGTCCCAAGGCGGGGGGGCGACCCATTGAAGAATTCCGTAAACACTAAGAATCGCACCGAAGAGCAATAAAATTGATCCGAGCCATCGCGACAAGCGAACAGGATCAGGTTCCAGACGGAAGCACCAGAGTCCAAAGATCAATGGCAGCAAGAACTGTGCAAAGACGTAAACGGCTGCAGTTATATTACCCCTGATGATGCTCAGTAGAAGCGCGTAAGTGAATGCACAAAGCCAGACGGCTGATAAACCTCGCAGTACTGAGGGATAGTTCCGCCAGTACGTGACAACCGGCACGACCAGAGGAACCATGAGGAGTTGTGGGACGATGCTGAAGATCTCGACAGCGTGGAAACCTGCGCGCCAGTCGATGAGCCGACGAATTTCCGGCATGACAAGCCAGGCTGCCAGTATGGCGAACGTGTAGCCGTACGCCAACTTTCGATTTCGGTTCGCCCGCTCGTGAGTCGTGGCGCGCGCGAACATGCTCGGGGGCGGACTCAGCGTGGCCGACCTCATCTGGCTGGCGTCATCGGGCGAGAGTTGAGTCGGCAGAGCAGCGGACAAAGTCCCCAGCGGGGCCGACCTCTCGAACTGCGTGGCAGCCAACTCCTAGAATCAGGGGCAAAAGCAGGACCGAAACCAGTTATGGGTAGACAGCGCGATACACCGACGTGTGATGGTCCACCGTGACCGTGACCGTGACCGTGATTGTGATCACACCAAAAAAGTCTCTCCGGAAGCCGCAGCAGTCCGACAGACGGCGCACTCGACGACACCGTGGACGCGGTTGCGCGCGTGTACTTGTAGGTTGGTTTGGAAGGCCGATGTTCGGCCTCCTGCACCAAAATAAATGTGGGCTCATCGCTTACTCTGGGGAAGAATTGCCCAGACTGCAACCGAACCGACGTCATGCCGTGGACGCCGAGTTGCACAGCCAATGTGCGGAGTCGCCCTCCGCCTCAAGACCGCTGCGGATCGCGTGCGCCGGTAAAGGGTGGTATCCCGAAAGCTCCGGAGGGCTAGAAAAATATGGTTACGGCCTGGCTCGTCAGCTGACGGGTGCCGGCCATGCCGTGGATCTCTTCGTCACCGGGAACCCGACCTCGTGGGACGAGCGCTCGCAGGTCTTCAGCCTCGGAGCCAGCGGTCACAGCTGGACAAAGCGGATGCTGACGGCCGAGCGTTGCTTCGCCAAGAACTATCGAGAACCGTATGACGTCGCGAATCTCCATTTCGCGATGTACGCGTTTCCGTTGTTGCGACATCTATCCGCTGCTACCCCGGTCGTCTTTAACTTCCAGGGCCCTTGGGCGTTAGAGAGTGCCGCCGAGGGCGATAGTGCCCTCAATGTCGGGATCAAACGGTGGATCGAGCACCGCGTCTACGAGCGGCCGGATCGTTTTATTACGCTCAGCGGAGCATTTAAAGAGATCTTGCACCGGTCGTACGGTGTGCCGCACGACCGCATTGATGTCATTCCCGTGGGAATCGACACGGATCTTTTTTCGCCCTCGGTGGATCGACGCAGCGCCCGTGACGCCTTGGGGTGGCCGCAGGATACGTTCATCGTGTTTACGGCTCGCCGTCTCGTGCGGCGCGTCGGTATCACTGAGCTCCTAGCCGCGACTGCCGAGCTGCGGCGGCGGGGTGACGACGTCCACGTAAAGATCGCCGGGAAAGGTGCCCTCCAGGCTGAATTCCAAGCAGCAATCGGAACGATGGACCTCCGACGCTGCGTTGAGTTACTCGGTTATGTGTCGGAAACGGAACTGGCAACCGCGTACTGTGCCGCGGACTTGACGATTCTGCCATCACAAAGTCTGGAAGGCTTCGGAACGATCATCAGCGAGTCGCTCGCGTGCGGAACACCGGTCGCGGGTACGCCCGTCGGAGGCATTCCCGAGGTGCTCGAGGCATTCAGTCCGCAACTGATTGCCAAATCCCCGCGCGCGGAAGACCTTGCCGACCTTCTTCATCGCATCCTGATCGGCGAACTCGCTCTGCCTGAACGAGCCGTTTGCCGAAGCCATGCCCTTTCACACTTCTCCTGGCCAACGGTGCAGCGTCAGGTCGTATCTGTTTTTGAAGAGGCCCGCAAACAACGCCGCCGCACCGTCGATGCACGCACCGACCGACGCCGGCTCGCTTAGGAATGCGCACTTCCTTTCTGTGTCAAATCGCGCGAGGACACATCCTTACCGCGCTCGGCTTTGAAGCAACGCTCCCGTCTCCAGACCGAACGCTTTTGGATTCGACCATTCTCCCCGTCCTTGGATCGCGTTCTGAAATCACGCGGATCCTTTTTGTAGGGACCGCCTTTTATACCAAACATTATGCCAAGTTTTTTCCCGGCAAGGAGTTTTGGACGATCGACCGTGTCCAGCGCCGCGCCCGTTTCGGTTCAGGCCATCGACACCTCGTCGACAGCGTCGAAAACGTCGACCGCCATTTCAAGCCAGGCGCACTCGACCTCATTGTTTGTAATGGTGTGTTCGGCTGGGGCTTGAATGCTCGTGATGATGTGGAGCGGGCCTTCGGTGGGTTCTATGACTGCCTTCGAACCGGCGGACTCCTGCTGCTTGGTTGGGATGACGTGCCCGAACATCGGCCATTTTATCCTGAGGAGACCACGGCATTGGCACGCTTCGCCCACTACCGTTTCGAGCCGCTGGGAACGGATCGCTACGCCTTCAAGGATAACGGACCAAGTGACGCTGATCGGCGATCGCCTCACGTTTTCAATTTTTACGAGAAACCCGAGCCCCACACAGGGCCACCTTAGGCAGGTTGTCGCAACGGCGAAGCTAGCCTTCCTTTTTGCTCGTTCTCCCCTGACGCGTTGTAGATAATCGTTCGCAGAGCCGAGATGAAACGGGCTTGAGAAAATTGCTCGGCGTGATGCCGAATCGCGGAGCGCGAAAAGGTTACTCGTTCGGAACGTTCGATCGCTTGGGCGAACGCATCGACTGTTTGTTCGGCAACCAAAAGCCCGGTAACGCCGTCGATCACTGTCTCCAGCGCCCCGCCGGCACCGTAGGCAATCACCGGACGGCCACAAGCATTCATCTCGAGCGGGGTCATGCCAAAGTCTTCGAGCTGGGGAAACAGCAGGGCGCGGGCGCCGCGCATGAGCACGACCAGTTCTTGGTCGCTGACATGCCCGCGATATTGTACGGAGCGATCGTTTTTCTCAATTCGATCGCCGGCCGTGCCCACGACAACCACGCGCCGCCCGATCTTCGCTGCGGCCGCGATTGCGAGATCGACGCGTTTGTAGGCGACCGAACGAGACGCTACCAGGTAGTAATCGCCATCACCCGGCCCCGGCGTAAATCGCTCCACATCGATTGGCGGATGCAGGAGTTCACTAGTACGACCATAGTGTTTCTCGATCCGATGCTGCGTGGTCTGGCTGTTGGCCAAAAAGAGATCGACTCTGGGAACGGTGATCTGGTCCCAGACCCGAAGATTGCGAAAAAGCATGGACGTCGGCGCTCGCAAGACTCTCGGAAGTGTTTCCAATTCTTCATGCGATCGCTCCCACAATGCGCGCATCGGGGTGTGGCAATAACAGATGTGGGTCTGTTGCGCGGTCCGCAGGAGGCCCTTTGCGGCGGTGTGGTGTGAGGACAGAATGACGTCGAAGTCGCGCAGATCGAAGCTTTCAACCGCATTTGGAAAGAATGGCAAGAGAAATCGGTGGCGCGAGGTGGCCCCCGGGATTCGATTCAACCAAGACGCTCGGACTCTCGATTGGATCGATTGCGGTCCGCGCGACGGCGAATACAGCACCGCGAAGATCGGCGCCTCGGGGAAAGCCTCGGCAAATGCCTCGACACAGCGCTCCGCGCCGCCGCGCTGGACGAGCGGGTCCGAAACGATCGCTACGCGGACCGCCTTAGACAACCTAGCTAAACTGCAAGAGCGACCCCGTCGGGGGGCTTTCGTTACCCCAGCCGAGCATTTTTGCAGCCAGATGGGCTCTGTTTTTGGTGCCGGTTTTTTCTAGCAGGCGGCGGATATGCCCGTGTGCGGTCGATTCGGAAATATGCAGGCGTTCGGCGATTTTCGCCGCGCCCAGCCCGTCCAATATCAGGCGCAGCACCTCCAGCTCGCGAGGCGAGATTCGATGCTCAGAGGCTCGGCTCGTGAAGTCGATCGTACGCTCAAGCGTATCGAAAAGGACGCCGATGAACCACCCTGAGCTTCGATGCAGCGGAAACACACGTAACAGCCCGTTGGGCGGGAGTAACATACCGCGCTGCACTGCTCCATCCGCGGACCACGACTCGGTCAGCAGCCGAACTAACTGCATGATGCCGGGCGTCAACCAGGGGGGCTGCTGCGGCGAGCCGTCGAGAAATTGCTCGGTTGTCTCGGACTCACAGTCAAGGTGCGCAGCTAACACACGGTAGTCGGGGTCGAGAATCGCGACGCGCGGCGCTGTCTGACCGGCATCCGCATCCGATCGGATGATGTTGGTCGCAAACAATGTATTGTCCTCATCCTGAGTGTCTCTTGAGATGCGGCCGCGTCAGCGGTCATTTCGGATTATCGTCACTTTTGCGGGAAACCCTCAAATTTGACTGTTTACCCGACTATCCGCATCTACTATATCTTGATCTGGCCCCCACCGCTGCTAGACCTTTGAAGGCGGTGAGGCACAAGAGAATTACCTACCCGCTTCATTCGTCAGTGCCAAATTCCTCCAACTAGCCACGAAATATTTGGAACGGTGAGTGCGCGACTTCGATCGTGCATTTTGGGCTGGCGCGCTGGAAGAAGGCGCTCAGAGTTGGTGATGCGTTCGCAAGGTTGGGTCGCGCTGGCCCTCGGCTTCGTAATGCTTACGACTGGGGTGACGTGGGCGACTCCCATTGTGCACGTCGGCGATAAGCTGAGCATCACGGTGTTCAACCATCCTGAACTGACCGTGCAGAGCATCGTCGTCGCAGCCGACGGATCGATCGCGCTACCGTTGCTCGGCGCAGTGTCGGTTAGCGGCCGCGGCATCGACGTTATAGGGCCGGAGATCGCGCAGCGCTATTCGACGTTCATTCGCAAACCCGCCGTCGACCTGCGCCTGATCGAGCAGGCCCAAAGCATCTTCGTGACGGGCGCCTCGGTGGGTGTTCTGCCATATCTGCCCGGCGAGACGCTCAGTGCGGCAATCGGTCAGCTCCGCGAAAAGACCGCCAAGGACAATGTGGACCTCAATAGCACCGCATTGGACTTACGCTCGGTCGTCATTGAACGGGACGCAAAGACGTTGATTCCGGTCAACGTCGTCGAGTTGCTTCGTTCCGGCCAGGCCGGTCCGGCACTCGTTCCGGGCGACACCATACGGCTGGCCAGTAAGCCGATTCGCATCGAAGTGCGCGGTCCGGTGAAATCACCCGGTCCGGTCTATCTCTATGCCGATGACCCATTGCAACAGGCGGTGCAACTCGCCGGGGGCGTGCTGCCGACGGCCGCGAACACCGGTGTTTCGCTGGTGCGCGACGGGACCGAAACCGCTGTCTCCGTCGCCGGCGCCGAGTTTGCGGCGCCGGCCCATGACGGCGACGTTATTACGCTGCGCCAGGCGCCGCATGTGAACGTCTTGGGCATGGTGGCCACGCCGGGCGAGGCCATTCTTAAGAACGATTTCACCCTGCTAAGCGCGCTCTATCTTGCGGGCGGCCCCACAAAGTACGCGAACGTTCGCGATGTCCAAGTCGTGCATGCCGGCGTCCGAAGAAGTCATGACATCTCGAGTCTCACGCACGGTGATGTCTCGGTAAATGTCCCGCTCTCTGATGGCGATGTCGTTTTCGTACCGGAAAGCCGGAAGATTGATCCCAGTATCGCTCTGCAGGTTCTCAGCGCCTTGTTCAGGCTCTATTGATCCGGGTGTTCTGGTGAGCAACGAACGCATCTCATCGGACATCCTGGTTTATCGGCAATCGATAATATCGCAGCGTCTGCGGCGAATCGCAGACGTCGGCCTGGTTGTCGCTTTGGCCGCCATCGCCATCCCGCTCATCTGTTTAGCGGGGCTTGCAATTGTGCTTGATGACGGCGGTCCGGTACTTTTCCGTCAACGGCGCGTCGGCCGGTTTGGCCGCCTATTCATTATGTACAAATTGCGCACGCTCCGAGTCAGTGCATGCGGCGATGCCTACAAGCCTGCGATCGCGGACGAACGGGTCACGCGCGTTGGAAGGATTCTACGTAAACTATCGATCGACGAGCTTCCGCAGCTTTACAACGTGCTGCGTGGCGAAATGTCGATTGTGGGGCCTCGCCCAGAAATGCCGTTCATCGTTCGACGGTACGATCGTTGGCAGCACCTACGGCACCTCGTTGCGCCGGGCTTGACTTGCGTCTGGCAAACCGAATGTCGCTCGACCGTTCCACTTGACCGCCCCGAAGCCACGTTTCTCGACATCGCTTACATCAGGAGCAAATCGCCTGCACTTGACGCCCGATTGATTTTGCGTACCATGCGCGCGGTCTTCGTACCGAGCGCCCACTAGGAGATATTGATGACGGATCATCCAATTTGTGTTGTTGGCACGGGTTACGTCGGAATGGCGTGCCTCATTGGTTTCGCCGATGTCGGGTTTCGCGTGCGGGGCTATGACATCGTTCCCGAACGCATCGAGGCCCTGCGAGCCGGCATTACCCCGTACCGTGAAGCGGGAATTGAAGCAAGTCTACGCCGCCATCTGGCGACAGGTAACATTCAGGTATTTTCTTCGCTGGCCGAAGCCGCGTCCAGTGCGCGCCTGATCATCCTTACTGTCGGCACGCCGTGCCGCGACGACGGGTCGACCGACCTGAGCGCCCTGTACGCGGCCATCCACTCTCTAAGCCAGATCAGATTTGCGGAGCGTCCCACGTTCGTTGTGCGATCGACGGTGCCGCCAGGTACGAGCGATGATTTGGGGGCCCTGGTCAAGGACGTCGCCGATGTGATCGTCGCCCCGGAATTTTTGCGAGAAGGTTCGGCGGTCTCCGATCTCTTGAACCCAGATCGCATCGTCGTCGGCGCAGAACATCCCAATGCAGCGGACGATTATCTATTGATCTATCGGCGGATGAACAAACCAACCATCATCACCTCGCGCCGAAATGCCGAGTTTATCAAGTGTTGTTCGAACGCGTATCTCGCGCTGAAAATTAGCTTTGCGAACGAGGTTGCCAACCTGTGCGATGCGCTCGGCGCCACGGCTGATGACGTCCTGCTGGGAATTGGCACCGACAGCCGAATCGGTCCGGACTTCTTGAAACCGGGAATCGGTTTCGGCGGCCCATGCTTCGAAAAAGACGTCAAGGGTATCGCCTATACCGCGCGCCGCCATGGCGTCGCGCACGAACTCTTCGCCGCGACGTTGCGGGTGAACGAGCGCCAGCCGTACCGGATCGCCGACCTCTTGCAGGAGGATCTGGGCTCGCTCGCCGGCGCCACCATTGGGGTGTGGGGGCTGGCCTTCAAGGCCGGGACCGACGACGTGCGCGATTCGCTTGCGATCCGCGTGATTTCCGACATCGTCGCTCGGGGCGGCCTCGTCCAGGCATACGACCCAGCCGTGCAATCGGCAGGGCTTCCCGAAAATGCACAGATCGTGTCGTCGGCTCTAAAGGCTGCTGAAGCGGACGCGCTCGTCGTCTTAACAGAGTGGCCCGAATTCGCTGCCATCGACCCCGTTGCCGTGCGAGCCCGACTCCGCCGCGGAGTGGTCATCGATGGACGAAATATCCTCGATCCAGTAGCCTATACAGCCGCCGGCTTGCGATATCGCGGCATCGGCCGGCCGGGCACCGTTCCCGCATTCACCGGCACATATGTCACCGAAGTTCTGGCGGAGGCGATCTAAGATGCCCGAAATCGAGTATGTTTTGGCGGTCCTTCGCCGGCGGTTCGTCGTCGTGCTGGTCGTTGTTGCAGCCGGCTTTTTCGCGATCCCGATCGTCTTGCGAAGCGTTCATCCGAGCTACGAGGCTACCGCGCGCATCTTGGTGGTGAACGAGACCGGTAAAGACACGACGCTGACCAGCTCCGATCTTCCGTCGATCATCCAAAGCACCGAAGTCCTGGAGCGGGTAAAAAATCAGTTAAAACTTGATGATGCCGTGCCCGACCTTCGCAAGTCGCTGAGCGCTCGGGCGCCACTGCGGTCGAGCATCGTACAGATCAGTTTTCGCGATCGCGATCCTCAGCGCGCGGTGGCGATTCCCAATGCCGTCGCCGACGCAACATCAACCTACTTTCACGAGATTGCCACCCGCCGGTACGAGGAGGTTACCAAGTACCTGACTACGTCGATCGATGAACAACGCATGAAGATCGCGGCTGCCAATGAGCGTCTGCAGAAAGCTACGGCGGCTCACTCGTTCTCTAGTTCCGATAAAGCGCTGGATTCGCTTACGGCACGAATCGACGAGCTCCAAACGTTGCGCGGACAGGCTGCGGCGTCGGTCGTCGCCGATGCAGCCCAGGCGGGTGCGCTGGCGGCGCAACGGCGCAAGATCTCCGGGATCGTTCGGCATGAAGTGCTCGAGCGCGATCCGGTTTATCAGAAGATACAAACGGGTGTCGCCAAAGATACGGCACAGTTGATCTCTGATCGCTCGGCGTTCACCGATAATTATCCCGGCCTCGCTGGGCTCGAAGAAACCGTCAACCGCGAGCAGGCGGAGCTGAAAGACGCGGAACGTACGGCGCTGCGGGATCATATCGGCGCCAGCCCCTCGTACGTCCAAACGGTGCTGGACGAACGGAAGGCACTAGGAGTAGTTGCCGGTGATCGTGCGAGAGTCAACGCACTGAGTGCGCAAATCTCTGAAGCACAAGACCGCCTGCGTGAGCTTTCGGGACCGGGGGCGACAGCCGGAACCCTACGCGCGGAGCGCGATGGGGCGGTCCAATCCTATCTTGCCCTCGCGACGCGGCTCAGTACTGCCCAAGCCGATGCGGCGCAAGCCGCCTCACTCGGATCGCTCGTTGTCGTCGATCGCGCGGTGCCGGGCGCTGCTCGGGCATGGTTCCTGAGCCCATACCTTTCGGTCATCTTGGCAATCTTGGTCGCAGCGGCAGCGGTTGTCGCGGCGTTCATCGTCGAGAGCCTCGATCCACGCCTCTCGCGGGCGCGCGACATCGAGGGCCTTTACGGCCGACCGGTTTATGCCACCATTGGAAGGAGAAGCCGATGAAGGAAACGCGCTTCGGCATGCTAGGGGCCCGCATCGAGACGGAACTCAAAGGGCCCGCAATCATCGCCATCACTTCGGCGATGCCCGGCGACGGAAAGAGCGTCGCGGCTCGCGGACTTTGTGAAGCCTTGTCAAAAGCGGGATATCGCGGCGTGCTCGTTGATGCGGCTATGGAGCACGATCCCGAGAGTGTCAGCAACTCGCGCCAGACCCTCCATCGAATTGTCATGGACGATCTCGAGCGCTGCATCAGCGAAACCGATGTTCCCGGAATGGGATTTCTCTCGCTTTCGAGTTCATCGATTCAGATGTCCGCGAGCCGCGATGGTGTCGAGCGGCTGTTCGATCAACTCAAGCAGCGATGCGACTACGCGGTCATCGATACGAATTGTGCCGTCAACGATCCGTTTGCTACCTATGTGACGGCCAAAGCCGACGCAGTGATGGTCAGCGTGCGCATCGGGCGCGCGCGGACGTCGCGCGATGGGGCGCTTAGCGCACTGTTGGAACGCGTGAACGCTCGGTTCTTGGGGCTCATCGCCGTCGAGCGGAAGGCGATCGAGCGCGTTCCGACGCCGAAAAATAAGAACACCGGGATCTTGAGAACGAGGCGCCCGATCGTGACGGGTGCGGCGCTGGAGGAAGAGCGCATGCTTCGTTTCGTCCGTTTATCGAACTGATGCGGGCAGTCGTGACCGGCGGAGCCGGGTTTTTAGGAAGCCACCTCGTCGATGCGCTGATCGCCGAGGGCAGCAGCGTCGTCGTGATCGATGACCTCTCGACCGGACACCTCGGTAATCTCGAACGAGCGATCGCGAGCGGCGCGGCGACCTTTGTCTTCGCCGACGTCGCCGGCGATCTTGGGACGCTACGTACCTCGATGGGTCGAGCGGCGGAAGAACCCGTCGACCGTTTCTTTCATCTTGCGTCGCCGGCGAGTCCCGAAGCCTATGGCAGCCACCCGTGGGAGACGCTGGCGGCCAACGCTACAGGCACAATGAACATGATCGAGCTCGCGCTCGATCAAAGGGCAACGTTCTTGTTCGCATCGACATCTGAGGTCTACGGCGATCCGCTGGTCCATCCGCAAACCGAGACCTATGTCGGCAACGTCGATCCTATCGGACCACGCTCGTGCTATGACGAGGGAAAGCGCTTCGGTGAAGCTGCGGTGGCCGCCGCGGTTCGCGCGCGTCGATTGGACGGGAAGATCGTGCGCTATTTCAATTGTTACGGTCCCCGCATGCAGGCCGGCGACGGGCGTCTCGTTCCCGCCCTCATCGAGGCCGCCATCCAAAAAGTTCCGTTTCCGATCCATGGCACGGGCGATCAAACACGCTCGTTGACATACGTTCGCGATGCCGTCGCCGCGACACTAAGGGTCGTGTCGGATCCAAAGACGCTTCTGTGGCCCGTCAATATCGGCAACGATGACGAACGCAGCGTCGAAGACATCGCTCGCACCGTCGCACGCATCATGGATTGTCCCTACGAGCCGGTCCATCTCACTGCGCGTCCGCAAGACCCGCAACGGCGCCGGCCCAATCTCGAACGATTGCGTTCGCTGGGTTGGACGCCGACCACCGAACTTGAAGACGGTCTGCGCGAGACCATCGCCTGGTTCCGAACCGACCGACTCGCTTTCGCCTAGCCTCCCGCCGTCAGGTTCGACGCGCGGATTCAGCGCTGGCGTTGGGGTCGACTCGGTTTCGTCGTGTCAATCCGCATCGGGCCGCCCGGCCGGTGCGGACCCGCACGCTGGGGTCGCTTACCTTGCTGTTACGCCGCGCGGTCTGCGCGGCTATGATGGTGTGTACGCATCTCGAAAACGAGGGGGTACACCATGCAAACTACCGCCGACGTCAAGGCACAACTCGATGCCATCGCTACCTATCTTGGCAAGACGTTCCCGACTACGAGCATCGAGCGCTATCATGATCCGGCGCGCAATACCGTCGGCTTCCGATTTAGCGGCAAGAGCCACGGCAACGTCGAATTCGGCTCGGCGTTTCTGACCTCTCTTCCGCGAGACGAGGCGGGCGTTGCGCTGGAGTTGCACCTGCGCCATGCCGGTGCCGAAATCATCGAGACCAGAAGCGATCAGTGTCTCGTCTTCACGCAGACCGGCCTGACCCGCGAAGCGACTGTAAACATGGAAGTTTGATCGGTTATAGCACGCGGCGTTGCGGGCGCTCGTCGGCTGATTCGCTCGGCTTCGGGGTTGGTTTGCGCGCCGGCTTTCGCGTGGCCGGCGCCGGTGTTGGCAGGGGCGTTGCGGTCGGGGGAGTTGCGCGCAGATAACCGGCCGGTGGCGGGGTCGGCGTTGCGCGCATGAAACCTGGCGGACCGTAAGTTCGGCGCGCGCTTGGCGTCGCCGGCAGTGCCGCGGACCACGGTGTCGTTGTGTCGATCCGAATCGGGCGGTCAAGTGCAATGCGCGTCCGATTTCCGAGCGCGTCGTAGAAGTAGCCACTGATGGAACATGACGAGATGACTTGGTTCGGCGGCAAGGCGATGATCGATTCGTACCGATTCCCATAGCCGTACTGGAACGGATATTGCGCGCCCCATCGGCAGAGCGAGACGTAACCGGCGCCGCCGGCCGGCGCGATCAGCACCAGCCGCAGCGCATTGCCGTAACTATAGACGAACGGGCCGTTGACGTATAACGCGGTCGCCGATGAGGGGACAGTCGAATAGGCGAACGCGCTGTCGAACGACCAGTTGGCAGAAAAGGCGTTGCCGCCGCGGTCTTGGCCTTGGATCGTTACCGTGTGTCGCCCGGTGAAGAGCTGCTGAGGCGGCGAATACGCGATCTCATCACCGCTACGAAAGGTGCGGTCGGTGACGTCGTGGCCGTCGACGAAGAAGCGCACCGAACCGAAGTCGATCGCCGGCCCGCCATGGGTTGTAAGCAACGCGCCGATTGTCGGAAAGGCCGACGCGACGTTCTCGCCGGGAATCGGTCGTTTTCGTTCGACGGTTGGCAGCGCGTAGGTGACCGGTCCCGCGGATCGAGCGGGCGCCGCCGTCTGCGCCGGCGAGTTGACCGCCGAAATCGCGCCGTCAAGTGGTGCGCTGGCGTCGATGACGGCAATGACTCGCGTGCGCGAATCGAAATCAACCGTGGCGCCAAGCGACTCGGCGATGAAGCGAACCGGAACGTAGGTGCGTCCGCGATACAGCCGCGGCGGTGCATCGAGTCGCACGGTGCGCCCGTCGATCGATGCCGTCCGCGAACCCACCCGCAGCACGATCGACCGTTGTGCTCGGCGCACCGTGATGCGTTGTGAGTTGCGTTCATAGGCGACGGCGGCGCCCAGCGCGGTGAATATCGCCCGCGCCGGCAGCAAGATCCGGTCGCGGGTGGACACCGGTGGCGTGTCGCTGCGAACCGGCCGGTCGTTGACCGTCACCGTGAACATGACCGTCGCCAGCGCGAAGCTCAGCATCGTGTTGGAGAAACGTCAAGCCGGCGGTCAACGTCGCCCTGCCCGCCTCACACCAGCCGGCGCGGCATCTCCGCCGGCAGCCGCGCCACGATGTCGTAAGCGATCGTCCCGGCCCAACCGGCCCAATCCTCGGCGTCGAGCCGGTCGCCACCGTCGGCTCCGATCAAGGTGACCCTCGAACCGGGGTGCGCCGCCGGTATATCGGTTACGTCGAGCATCGTGACGTTCATGCAGACCCGCCCGACAATCGACGCCCGCCGGCCGGCGATGAGAACCGCGCCGGCGTTGGAGGCCGCCCGCGGAACGCCCTCCGCATAGCCAATCGGCAGGACTCCGATTCGCGACGGTCGGGTCGTCGTGTAATCGCAACCGTAGCCGACCGACCGGCCGGACTCGACCTCGCGTACGCCGACGAGTTCGCTGGTCCAGCCCAGCACGGCTTCGAGGACGAGCGCGCCATCAACCGCTGTCCGCGTCTGTGGCGATGGCCAGATACCGTAGGTCGCGATCCCGCAGCGGACCATATCAAGCCGCAGGTCGGGATACAACATCGCGGCCGCCGAAGCCGCGGCGTGGAAACGAACGCCGCGTTTCCGCAAACCGGGCGCGATCGGCCCAAGCGCCTGCTCGAAGCGAGCGAGCTGCTCCCGTGTGAAGCCGGACTCCAACTCTTCCGCCGCTGCAAGGTGCGTGTAGATGCCGGTGACTTGGAGATCGGGAGCGGCCATCAACTCCAACAGCCCGCTGGCGGCTGCTTCTGGGTCGAATCCGAACCGGGTCACCCCGGTATCAACCTTCGCATGAACAGCGAACCGCCGGCCAGCTTTACGGGCGACCCGCTCAACCTCGGCCCGGTAGCTGCCGGCGTCCCAGAGCGTGATCGCCGCCCGAGCCTGGTGCGCCCGCTCCAGCTCGGGCGGTGCGATTGGCCCCATGATCAGAATCGGACGGCGAATTCCAGCAGATCGAAGCGCTACGGCTTCAGACGCCCGGTAGACTCCGAACAAGGCGACGTCGGCCTCGATAGCTCGCGCGACCAAGGCCAAACCGTGCCCATAGGCGTTGGACTTGACCACGGCAGCGAACCGAGCGGGCGCCACCATCGCCCGTAGCCGTGCGACGTTGGCGCGCAGCGCCCCGCGATCGACGTGCACGGTTGCGATCATCGGGCCGGTGCTCGTGCCATGAGCCGAGCCGATTCGCGCGCCGCGCCCGGCTCACCCGGGTCCAGGACGGCTAAGATACGGTTGGAAAGAGCCCGGCGCCTGTGCGCCGCCGCCGATTGGGCCGATCATACACGGATAGGGGGAAAGGTACCCCTCGTCGAGGGTCCGCCGGCTAGCTACGATCAAATCGTGGCACGATCAGTCAAAGGGCGGCTCGCGATGTACGATGAGGAGAGCGTCTCCGGGATGTCTATGGCTTTCGGCACCGTCGTCCGCGCCGTGATCGCCTTCGTTGCAGCGTTCTTTCTGTACGTCGTCATATTCCGCCTCAGCCGCCTACCCCAGTTCGGTGGCCTCGACCAGGGCGGCCATTCGCTGGTTTTCTTCATGTTGCTTATGGTGACCATTGCCGGACTGATGCTAATCCTCTTCCAAGAGCACTGGGGGCCGGCAACTCGAGGCTTCGCGATCATGCTGTCCGTGGTCTTGGTGGGCATCACCTACGGCCAACTGTTCGGGTATCTGCACTTCGACCCCATGGCACCGCTGGACGTCATGGTCCGCGATCACATCGTCCACCTCAACCGCTAGCCGAGCTAGTCCGGCGCCCGGCATTCATCCCTTGGCCTCGTTAGCGGCTTAGGCGTTTCACGGGCCGGTGGCGGGGGTGCCCCCTGGCTCGGCCGCCCGGAATCGGCTTCGACTGCCGCCGGCTGCCACCCAGAGCGTCGCCCTGCTCATCTGCTCTAAAAAACCCCTTGCACTCGCCAATCGGGTCTGCTAACATCTAGAGTCGCTGGCAGTCATCTGCCACGAGTGCTAACTCAATTTCCCCGTGCCGATGGAGGTTAATTCGTGAATTTGAGGCCCTTGGGCGATCGTTTGGTCGTCGAGCATGTCGAGCAAGCAGAGAAGAGTTCCGGTGGCGTCTTTCTGCCCGACACCGCCAAGGAAAAGCCCCAAGAGGGAAAGGTCCTGGCAGTAGGTACCGGCCGCACGCTCGACAACGGCAATAAGTTGTCGATGGACGTCAAGGTCGGCGATAAAATCATTTACTCGAAATATTCGGGCAGCGAGGTCAAGCTCGAGGGAACCGAATATCTCATCATTTCTGAAAAAGACGTGCTTGCTGTCTTCACCGACGCTCGCGTCCCAGCTGGAGTGTAAGGAATCATGGCAGCAAAAGAACTCGTATTCGATGAAGGCGCACGGCGTGCGCTCGAGCGCGGCGCGAACATTCTCGCCGACGCGGTTCGCGTGACGCTCGGCCCGAAGGGTCGCAACGTCGTTCTCGACAAGAAATTTGGCTCGCCGACCATCACCAACGACGGTGTGACGATCGCCAAGGAAATCGAACTTCCCAATACGTTCGAAAATATGGGCGCGCAACTCGTCAAAGAGGTGGCGTCCAAAACCAATGACATCGCCGGCGACGGCACGACCACTGCGACGGTGCTCGCTCAGGCGATCATTCGCGAAGGTTTGCGCAATGTCACCGCGGGTTCGAATCCGTTGCTGATCAAGCGCGGCATCGAGCGGGCCGTCGAAGTGACCATCACCGAGATGGAAAAGATGGTCGTGAAGGTCGACACCAAGGAAAAGATCGCGCAAGTGGCCGCGATTTCGGCCAACGATAAGTCGATCGGCGAACTCATCTCCGAAGCGATGGACAAAGTCGGCAAAGACGGCGTCATCACGGTCGAAGAATCGAAAACGATGAAGACCGACGTCGAAACCAAAGACGGCATGCAGTTCGACAAGGGCTACATCTCGCCGTACATGGTCACCGACAGCGAGCGGATGGAAGCGACGCTTACCGATCCGTTTATTCTCGTGACCGAGCGTAAGATTTCGGCGATCGCCGACATCCTGCCGCTGCTCGAAAAGATCGTGCAGGTGCAAAAACCGCTGCTCATCATCGCCGAAGACGTCGAAGGTGAAGCGCTGGCGACGATGGTCGTCAACAAATTGCGGGGAACGTTCACGACCGTCGCCGTCAAGGCGCCGGGCTTTGGCGATCGTCGCAAGGAAATGCTCAAGGACATCGCGACCCTGACGGGCGCGACGGTTGTCTCCGAAGAGCTTGGGCTCAAGCTCGACAAGGTTACGCCGGATCTGCTCGGTCAGGCCAAAACGGTCAAGATCACAAAGGAAGAGACGACGATCGTCGACGGCAAGGGTAAGGAAGACGCCATCAAAGGCCGCATCGAAATGATCAAGCGGCAAATCGAGGAGACTGACAGCGACTTCGATCGCGAGAAGCTGCAAGAGCGGCTCGCGAAGCTCAGCGGCGGCGTGGCGGTCATCCAAGTGGGTGCCGCAACCGAAACCGAGCTCAAAGAGAAGAAGCACCGGATCGAAGACGCGCTCTCGGCGACTCGTGCAGCCGTCCAAGAGGGGATGATCCCCGGTGGCGGCAGCTCGCTCGTTCACGCGCTCAAGGGTCTGGCGGCATATAAGCCGTCGGCCAACGGACATACGGCCGCCGACGAACGCATCGGCGTCGATATCATCCGGCGCGCGCTCGAAGAACCGCTCCGCCAGATTGCGGAGAATGCCGGCTTCGAAGGATCGGTCGAAGTGAACCGTGTCAAAGCGGCGCAACCCGGCATGGGTTTCGATGCGATGACGGGCGATCTCGTCGACATGATCAAGGCCGGCATCGTGGAGCCCTTCAAAGTGACCCGTTCGGCACTGCAAAATGCCGCGTCGATCGGTGCGCTGATCCTCACGACCGAAACGCTCATCGCTGACAAGCCGGAGCCGAAGAAAGACATGCCCGGCGGCGGCGGCGGCGGGATGAACGGTATGGGCGGCGGCTACGACATGATGTAATTCGCGCAAGCGAACTACGTCGAGCTGTTTGCCTACAAACCGAGCGGCCTCGCGGCGATGCGAGGCCGCTCTTTTCTTATGGTGACAGCGTCAGCCGCAAATCGCGGGAGTGCTGGCTATCCATGCACGCGCAACGGCTAGACGAACAGCGTCGTCGCGCCCCAAGCTAACAGAACGATGCTTCCAATCCATGCGAACCTGGGGCCACGCGGGGCGAACTTCTCAAGGATTACGAAGAGCGCGAGAATGCCAATCCACAGGACATTCATGATCCCGCCGACGAACAGCAACGCCATCAGCACCCAGCAACAGCCTATGCAGAAGAGGCCGTGTTCGAACCCCATGCGCAGCGCGCCCGCGGCGCGAGGCTTCTAATGGCGCGAGAGAAAGTCCGCCGGATTGCGGCAGCGCTGCAGACAAATAGCCTTCAGCGGCGATAACTGGTAAAGCCCCGCGAAAATCAGGATTGCGGCTGAGAGCCTTGCGCTGGTCGATGACATCGTCATCGCGGAAATGAGCTGCGTCTTCTCAAGGGCCCACGTCAGGAATGTCGCGGTGAACGAGAATCCCAGCCACGCCAGAAGATATCCGCCAGCAAACGCTGCCGTCGGCACCGGTCCTGGTGGTAAGCGCTTGCCGGCCTGCGCGTGCCGAGTGGCCCGCGCGTAGAGCAGAATCATCGGTGCAGCGCTCGGGGTCATCATTGCAATCATCATCATCCACCACATGAGGAGCATGATCAGCCAGTAGCCGGGTGCCCATGCGCCCAGTTGCATGACCATGCCGTCCATCGGCATTCCGGCCATGCGATGAGCAAAGAGCGAAGCAGAGGTTGTGCCCCACACCGACATCCCGGTGCCGGCGCCGGTCATGATGTACGCCCATGACAGCAACGTAATGGCAACCAAGCCCGCGATCACAATCCAACGATCGCGCCGCAGAACGCTTTCTGTCGGCGATCGATCCTCGCCCGCCAACTTCAAGTCGTTCGGTGCCGCACGACTCCGTGATTATTGAGGTGGAGGTGCGCGAATTGACCGTAGCTCGACTTAAATTCGAGTTTGATATTTCCCTGGGTCTTTGTCGTACCGCTTCCGATCTCGGCGATCTCGTATTCGAAGCCGTGCGGTAGGTCAATTCGTGCCCGATGCTCGGCTCCGGTCACGGGGTTCTTGATCGGCTCGCCGTGGGTCTCAACGAAGCCGGGTACAACGTATCGGCCCTTACGACCCTCGATGTCAAGTTCGCACTCTATCGGCGCAAAGATTGGATCGTACGTTTTCTCAAGCGTCGAGCAGTAGACGGCGAACATGGTCGACATAGGGTCGGTATCCTGACCCGACATGATCTTGAGAATCGCTTCGCGCTGCTTCTGATCGGCACGCACGTCGACAAATGGTTGGCATTTGCCATGCCCATCGTGGACCGCGCCAGGCCACTGATAGATTCCGCCCATCCTCAGGCCGTCGAGCTTCACGTCGCCGTAATGGCCCGCTTCGATCTCCAACGCGACGACGGCCTCACAGTAGCCTTTCGTTGGCAGCGCGTTGAACTGACACGGGCAACCCATAGGAGCAATTACAATTGGTAAATTCCTTGGCCTTTGATTTCCCATGCTGTCATCGGGTATCTCCCTTTGCGATAGGACGGACATCGTGCTGTTGCTTACGCGACCTCGAGCCGGTTGAGGGATAAACATTGGAACGGCTCGTGAGCGGCGCGCCTATCAAATCAAACCGGCATTCCCGTCGATGACTTACCCTCCCACCATGACGGATGCCTTGTCTCGCTCTGCTGGCAACGCCACTGCTACGGAGGTCCCGTAACGGCGAATCTCGTCGATCCCGGGGATGGATCGGAGACGGCAGCTATCGAAGGGTAACCGGTCGGTCGGGCGATATCGATAGCCACCGCCAAGAGCGTAGCGAAATCGCAAGCCGTCGCACTCTGACGTTGAGCGCGTGGCAACTACGGCATCATAGTGCCAGGCAGTACGAATAGGGCCCCGTCGGCCGTGGCGCCGACCGGCGAACTTTAGAGAAGGTCATGATCGTGCGGAGCCCAGATGAGCTCCAAGAGAAGGTGAGCTATGGCAGACAAGACTCGAAAGGTCGACCACTATTCGATCCAGATCAGCGACAAAGCTGGTGAGGGCGCTCGCCTCTTGGAACAGTTTCGAGACGCCGGCATCAATTTGATCGCGTTATGGGGATATTCAATCGGCGGCGGTAAGGCGCGCGTCGAGATGATCCCGGAAGACGGGCGTGCGTATGCCGCCGCCGCGGCGAAAGCCGGTCTCCACGTGGGCGAACGACGGACGGCATTTTTTGTTACCGGCGTCGATCGTCAGGGAGCGATTGCGCAAGCGCTTGGACGGCTGTCACGCGCCGGTGTGAGCGTCTCGGCGTTGCAGGCGGTTTCGGACGGCGCCGGTCAGTTTGGTGCGGTCATCTTCCTGGCCGAGGCCGATATCGAGAAGGCTGGCACCGCCTTGAACGGCTGACGTTCAGAAATCGGAACTCGCGCCACCGACGCGTTCACTGCGCGCCGAAGAACACGCCGTCGGCTCGCAGGCGGCGCTGCAGTTCTGCGATGGCGACTTCGGATGGCGCGATGCCTTGCGCATTCGCCAGCGCGGCGGCGGTACCGACGGCTTGACCCATCACGAAGCACGGACCGCTGACACGCAGCGACGCTTGGGCGTCGGGTTCGGCCGACAGGCATCGCCCAGCGAACAGCAGATTGCGAATGCCCGTCGGAACTAGCGCACCGAATGGGATCTGGTGGAACCCGCGGCCTTCGATGTATGACCACTCAATATCGCCTGGAACGTGTTTCTCCACCGGCCACGGGTTGGCGCCCACCGCGTCGTCGAAGTCACGAGCCGAGACAACGTCCTCGCGGGTAACGCGATAGACGCCGGCGATGCGGCGCGTCTCACGGATGCCGATCTGCGGTGCGATATCGAGGAGATATGAGCGCTCGAAACCGGGGACGTACTCCCGCAAGAACGTCGCAAATGCAACAACCTGGCGGCGGCCATCGAGTTCGCCATAGGTCAGGTCCCCGACGTCGATTCCGTCTACCGCGCGTCCGTCGCGCGCGAGCTGCGTGACATTGGCCCGCCATTCGCCGTCGTGCGGCTGCGGATTGACAAATGTGCTCCGGCGGGTGAAAGAATATTTTCCGGCTCGTTCCGCTTCGTCCATAAACTCGGCAATTCGTGGCCTACCGTCGCGAAGTGCGCGGGCGGTGTCGACGTTTCCCAACCGAAACATGAGGGTCGGGAACTGCAGATGATCGCGGTCGTGTTCGAACGGGATCCCGCTCCAGGCGCACAGGTCACCATCGCCGGATGCATCGATAAAGATCCGGCCGCGGATCGCGCCACGACCTGATTTGGATTCGATCAAGAGTGCTTCGATGCTTCGGTCTTTGACGATCGCGCCAACGGCGTAGGTGTGAAACAAGATGTTTGCGCCGCTTGAGCGAAGTAATTCGTCGAGAGTAAGCTTGTACGCCGAGACATCGAAGGATTGTGTCGCGACCCTGCCGCGTAAAGGGTGCGGAACAGAGCAGCCATCGCGCCGGCGTAAGCCGGCGACGATGTCGTCGGCAATGCCGCGCACGATCGCAACGACCTCGCCGTCGACAATCGTGTAGAGACCGCAAAAATTGCTGACCATCGCGGCGGTTCCGGCGCCGCCCAAGAAGCCGTAGCGTTCGACCAGCAGCGTTGCCGCGCCGGCGCGCGCCGCGGCAATGGCGGCGGTGACACCGGCCGGTCCACCGCCGAGAACGACGACCTCCGACTCGCCGATGACCGGCGTCGAGCGGGCCGCTTCGGTCAGCGTCATCCCCGCATCCATCGCAAGGGACCGTTCGGTGCCGCATCGATCAGCTCCGGCGCGGCCTACTGATTCCACGAGGGATGAGCCGGTCTGGGTAGCTAACGTGCCACCAGATACGAAACCGCGCGGATGCCATCCACGCTCGGTCTTCGATGCTGTCGGGCTGCAAAGGGGAAAGCCGTGAACCTAGTCGAGCGTGCCAAGAACGTCATCTTGATGCCGAACACGGAGTTGCCGGCGTTCGCGGCGGAGCCCGCGACCGTCGCCAGCTTGTACCAACAGTACATCATGCCGCTGGCAGCGATCCCCGCAATAGCGGGTTTCATCGGGCGTTCGATCGTCGGCACGAGCATGTTCGGCGTCACCTTTCGTCAGCCGATCGTCAGCGGGATCGTGACGGCGATCGTCGGCTACGTCCTCGGGCTCGCAGCGATCTACATCTTTGCGCTGATCATCAATGCACTTGCCCCCAGCTTCGGCGCCACGCCCAATCCGGTCGCCTCCCTAAAAGCCGCAGCCGTCTGCGCGACGCCCGCCTGGATCTTGGGCATCCTGACCATTTTTCCACCGCTCGCGATTCTCGGCATTTTAGGACTGTACGGTCTTTATCTGCTCTACCTGGCGTTGCCGATTTTCATGCGGGCACCGGCGGACAAGGCAGCAGGTTACACCATCGTCTCGCTCTTGGCTGGGATCGTTCTGGCCGTTATCTTGGGTGTCGTCCTGGCGGTGCTCATTAAGGTTCTGCCCGGCGGATCCCGCATGCTGGGTTATGCCGGTGAGACCGACACGGCTGCGGCCGGCCTGGCGATCGCGTCGACGATGGTACGCCGATAAGGGATCGGCTCCGCCCTCCCGTCGATGCAAGAATTCAAGCGGAGCCTGTTCCCGGCGACGATCGCCGGGAGCCTTCCGAAACCAGCATGGCTGGCGCAGCCCGAGCGGCTGTGGCCGCAGTGGCAACTCGCGGGCGACGCCTTACTGGAGGGCCAGCGCGACGCCGTCCGACTTGCGATCTTCGAACAGGCGCGAGCCGGTATCGACATCGTTACCGACGGCGAGCAGTCACGCCGGCATTTCGTCCACGGGTTTCTCGAACGAATCGAAGGGGTCGACCTTAGCAAAATCGTGCGCCGCGGCATCCGTGCCGATCGCTACGAGGCTGATTGCCCGACCATCGTTGGCCCGGTGCGCCGCACGAGATCCGTCCACAAAGACGAAGCGGCCTTCGCCCGGAGCTTGACGGACCGAAAACTGAAGGTGACGATCCCCGGGCCGATGACGATTGTGGACACGCTACACGATGCGTATTATCATGACCGCAAGCGAGCGGCGTTCGCGTTCGCCGAAATCATTCGCGAAGAGGTCGCCGACCTTGTCGATGCGGGTGTCGACGTCGTCCAGCTCGACGAGCCGGCGTTCAACGTGTACTTCGACGAGTTGCACGATTGGGGAATCGAAGCGCTCAATCAAGCGCTTCGAGACGCCGCCTGCACGACCGCAGTCCACGTCTGCTACGGTTACGGGATCAAGCCCAACATCGAATGGAAGGCGGAACTCGGTGCGGTCTGGGATCAGTATGCCGTCGTGTTGCCGCTGGTATCGCAGAGTCTAGTCGATCAGATCTCAATCGAGTTGGCCGGCTCGCGCGTCCCGCCCGAAGTGCTCGGTCTCGTGCGCGAAAAAGAGGTCGCAGTGGGCGTCATCGACGTCGCGAGCGACCAAGTCGAGTCCCCGCGCGACGTGGCCAGTGTTCTCGCACTGGCGCAACAATATCTGCCGGCGGAACGGTTAATCGCTTCGACGAACTGCGGTCTGGCCCCAATGAATCGTGAAATCGCATACGCGAAACTGAGTGCCCTTGCTTCCGGGCGCGGCTCGCTGCCGAGCATGCTCGCGCTGCCGCTGGCCGCGCGCAATGACCGGCGCTGGATCGTTGCGCCGGAATATCGGCCTCTTGGCCGCCGCGCAAGCGCTGCTGGTCATCAATACGTCGACGCTCGTCTCGCTCAACGGTCTCGTCGGCTACGCGCTTGCGAGCAATAAATTGCTCGCGACGCTGCCCAACGCGATCTATGTGGTCGGGTCGGCGATTTCAACCGTACCGGCGGCATTTTTCATGCAACGGGTCGGGCGCAAGTTGGCCTTTATTGTCGGCGGCGTCCTCGCGCTCGCCGGCGCCGCCGTTTGTACCTTCGCGCTATCGCGTCAAGACTTTGCTCTTTTGCGCTGGTAATTTTCTCATCGGCGGATACGTCGCCTTCGGTCAGCAGTATCGTTTTGCCGGGGCCGAAGCGGCAAATGCGGATTTTAGGGCCACCGCCATATCACTCGTACTCGCCGGCGGGATCGTCGGCGGTATCGTCGGCCCCGAGTCCAGCAAATTGACCAAGGGGCTTTTCACGACGCCGTTCTTTGGTGCGTATGCATCACTGCTACTCTTCGGTCTGCTCTCGCTGGCCGTCGTCAGCTTTTTGCGCATTCCGGCGCCCGCCGGTAGTCGCAGTGGCGGCGGTGGCCGCCCGCTGGGCGAGATCGCGCGGCAACCGGCATTCATCGTCGCGGTGCTGTCGGCGGCGCTCGGATGGGGTGTCATGAATTTGCTGATGACCGCGACGCCGCTGGCGATGACCTTTTCGCATCACGCATTTTCGTCGACAGCATTCGTCATCGAGGGACACATCCTCGGCATGTATGTTCCTGGATTTTTCACCGGGATGCTGATCCACCGGTTCGGAGTCCTTAACATCATTCTGGCGGGCGTCTTCTGCATGGCTTCAACGGTGGTGATCGCGCTTTCGGGCCTGGCGCTCCATCAGTTCTGGTTTGCGCTCGTCCTGCTTGGCGTCGGCTGGAATTTCATGTTCACGGGTGGCACGGCATTGTTGACCGAAACCTACGAACCGGTGGAACGGGCGACGGCGCAGGGCTTCAACGATCTGGTCATGTTTACCGTGATGGGCGTCTCGTCGCTGTCGGCTGGGGTGCTCGTCAATAGCCGTGGTTGGGCGACGATCAATGTCAGCGTGACGCCGCTATTGATTTTCGCGGCGCTCGCCGTGATCTGGCTGATGGCGCAACGTCGACGCTTAGTGGTGAACACGTGAGGCGGTGTCAGCTCGCGCGTCCGCGAAGAGTTCGCGTATGAGGGATCAGGCAACGCGAAATCGACGGTCGACCCGCGGCGTGTATGCCGCCGTGTGCACGCCGCTGGCGGACGATTTCTCGGTTGACATGCCGGCGCTCCTCGCGCACGCTCGGTGGTTGCTCGCCAACGGCTGCGACGGCCTGGGGGTACTCGGGACGACGGGCGAGGCCAATTCGCTTTCGCTTAACGCGCGCCGGCGGTTGCTGGACGACATCGTGGCGGCCGGCATCTCGGCCGAGACGCTGTTGCCGGGGACCGGGACGTGCTCGCTCGAGGACACGGTCGAGCTCACGCGCCATGCGCTGGGACTCGGTGTCCGCGAAGTGCTCGTGCTGCCGCCGTTCTATTACAAGCCGGCTGACGTCGACGGACTGTTCGCTTACTACCGGACCTTGATCGAACGGGTTAACGACGACCGTCTCAACGTCTTTCTCTATCACGTCCCGCAATTCACCGGCGTGCCGATCTCGCTCGAACTGCTCCATCGATTGATCACCGCGTTCCCGCAGACGATCGCCGGGGTCAAAGACAGCGCCGGGAATTGGGAGAACATGCGCGAGATGCGCGAGCGCTTTCCGCAGCTCGACATCTATTCGGGGACGGAAAAGTTTCTCTGGCAGCTGCTCAAGATCGGCGGCGCCGGTTGCTTCACGGCGACCGGAAACGTGATCTGCGACCTCAGCGCCCAATTGCTCGCGCAGCCGGACGGCGCCGACGCGGCTCGGCTGGATGCCCGCCTCAACGAGGCGCGCGGAGTGTTTGAAACGGTGCCGCTCATCGCAGGCCTCAAAGAAGTCCTGGCGCTGCGGACCGGCAATCCGGTTTGGCGCCGTTTACTTCCGCCGCAGGTCGCGCTCGCGGGCGCGCAGGCCCGCGACTTTGCGAGGAAAGTGGAGGCGCTGGGCTTGCTGACACCGGCACCTGCCTAGGCACTCGAGCCAACATGGGCTTCATGCGATGACGCCGACGCAGTTCGCCTCGGCGCGCGATCGAATCGGTCAAGATCCGCTGAAGGCATGGGCGTTTATCGCAGAAGATGTTGTCGTCGTCAATAGCGATGGGCCACTCGGTGATTTGTGTGGCGGCATCAAGGACAACATCGAGGTTGCCGGCATGCCGATGCGGGCGGGGGTCAGCTTTGTCCACCGAACCCCGGCTACCGATGCGCCGTGCGTGGCGCGACTGCGCGCTGCGGGTGCGACGATCGTGGGGAAGACCGTAACGACAGCGCTGGCATTTCGCGATCCGGCGCCGTCGATCAATCCTTGGAACGCCGCCCGCACGCCCGGCGGCTCGAGCGTCGGCAGTGCGATTAGCGTCGCGGTTCGCCACGTCGATTTCGGCCTGGGTACGCAGACGATCGGCTCCGTGTTGCGGCCGGCACACTTTTGTGGCGTCGTCGGCTACAAGCCGACGTACGGGCGCGTTTCGACCGCCGGCGTCTTGGCGTGCGCGCACTCGGTCGATACCGTCGGCGTAATCGCGCGCGACGTCACGATCGCTGAGCGCGTCGCTCGAGCGATGGTTCCCGATCTGGCGATGGCCAGTGCGCCGCGGCGCCCGCGTCTGGTGGTCGACACGAATCTTTTCCTCGACCGCTACGGGCTCGAAACGCAGTCGCTGCTCGAGGCGTTCTTGGCTCGAGCCGTCGAACACGGCGCCGATCTTGAACGGGTTGACCTTCGTGCGCTCGGTGAGCGAGCGTTCGAGTTGCTGAACGTCATCATCGCGTACGAAGCGGTGCAAAACTTGGGCTTCGCACGCGATCAATCGCCGCCCTCCGAAGTGGCTGCGCTGTTAGAGCGTGGGGGTGCCGTTGAGCGATCGGTCTACGAAGCGGCGCTGCGCGAACGCGAGGCATTGCGACCGGCAGTTGCGGACCTGTTCGAGCGTGGCGACGCGCTCGCGGTGTTGTGCGCCGGCCCTGCACCCTCACGAGCAACGACCGGCGACGGCGCGGGTCAAGCGCCGTGGACGTTCTTCGGATCGCCGAGCATCGCCGTGCCGGTTGCCCTCACGGGTGAAGGCCTTCCGATCGGCATCCAGCTCGTCGGTGTGGCTGGCGCCGATGCCGAGCTGCTGGCGCTCGCGCGCTGGTGTGAAACGATCGCCGGCTTCACCGCTGGTCCGCCGCGCATCGCAGGATGAATGCGCTGATCCTCAGCGGCGGTGGTGCACGCGGCGCTTACGAGGCCGGCGTCATCCAGACGCTGTTTGCCAGCAAGCGTTTCGACATCATCTGCGGGAGCTCGATCGGGGCCATCAACGGGGCGCTGGCCGCCCAGGGACGGCTTGAAGAACTGGCCGCGCTCTGGCACTCGATCGCGGGTGCGCATGTCATTCAATACGTCGATCAAGTCCAGCGAGCGCGCAAGCTCGTGAACGACTTCGACGCTTTATTCCATGACAGCGCTTTGAGGAAGATCGGCGATGTGCTCCACGTGGTAGCGGATTACCTAGCGCTAGGGCCGCTGTCCGGGCTGCTCGGGTTGCGCGGCCTGCTGCGAGCGGATCCGATCGAGGCAATGCTCGCTGGGAGGCTCGACTTGCGGTCTGTCGAGCGTACGCTTATCATCACCGCGACGAACCTCACCCGCGGAACCTCCGACGCCTTCTATCGGTTTATCGACGCGCAACCGGCCGCGCAACAGGCTTTCGCAAGCAAACCCAACGCCACGCGGTATCCGTTGACACCGCAAAACTTTGGCGCGGTTGTTCGAGCCTCGGCGGCGATTCCTGGTGCATTCGAGCCGATACCCATCGATGTCGGCGACGGGGCGGCCTTCGCCTTCGTCGATGGCGGGGTCGCGAACAATACGCCAATTGGTGTGGCCATCGATGCCGGGGCGACCGACGTTACTATCGTCTTCATGGATCCCAGCGAGCGAAAACCGCGAGAACAAAGTGTGGCGAATCTCGCGCAGATCGCATTCGCCAGCTACGACGTTATGCAGCAGAAGATCCTCGAAGACGACCTCAAGTTGGCCGTGACCGTCAACGAAGCAATTCACCACGGCGGCGCCAAAGGCAAACGCTCCATCGCGCTGCACGAGATCCGTCCCAGTCAGCCGCTCGCACTCTCGATTCTCGGCTTCGACAACCAACCTGCAATCGACGCCGCTTTCGCCCGCGGCGTCCAAGATGCCGGCGCCGCCGCTCAGGCGAAACCGATCTCAGGATAACGAGAAATCGCCCGGCCCGCGATTTCCATGCAGGACTTGCGCCGATGGTGCGCGCCGTTTTCGAAATGGCTCGATGATGAGCGCACTCAGGCTGGATAAAAGGGAAGCCTTCCAGCATGAACGGCGACGCTTTGACCGTGGGTAAAGCCTTTGCGCGGCAAGACCGGGCACTTGACAACTTCGAAACGTCTGGTATTCTAGGCTTCATGCGACTCACATTCGCGCACGAACTCATTTGGAATATGCTCGAAACCGGCAATTTCGGCGTGTATTCATCGTGCCCGACGGTCGATCGCAGTGGCCGCGACGCGCGGGGCAACGGTATCACGTAGGGGCGATTCGTTTCCTGTTTCTCTCACAGAGAGGTCGGGCAATCGCCCGACCTCTTTTAGTTTATCCGTCCGCAACTCATGTTCGAGGAGCTCTCGATTCTAACACGGGTGATGGCGCCCAATGGTGCGGCGGGCATCCAGTTATAGCGGCAAAAACCGCGACGTACTTTGAAACCTGAATGCGAAACGGTATCAATGCATGGGACTCGAGCATCGTTCCGCGTGAGCGGCCGATGCCTGGAGATGCCTCTAGTTCCCTGCGCCTTTTCGAAGGCACCGGCGCGATGACCGGGTCAGCTCTCAAGCGAGAAAGGGGACTGGCACATCGCAAGACTCAAGCCCGCGGCGAAAGCTCCGCGACGCACTGATGGAAGGTAGCTGAGACGGTGCAAGCGCTGCGCTGAAGACGCGGAGTACGGCGGATCGATGTCGCCCCTTCCGGCGCGCGTCAGCACGACGCACAACTGGAGTTGCTACCGTCTACGAAGCCGGTGCTAGTTCGAAGCCCGCTTCACGAAGTCAACACTCATCAGAAAGGAGGAAACGATGCTGTGGAATCAATTCATCGCGCTCGAACTGCCGCGGCGGCGAGCTGCTGTGGGCAAGCGTGGTGCTGCCGACTTGCAGATTCGGAAGCCGGAGCTGTGTACGGCGCTGATCCGGTGGATCGGACCGCTCGTGCTGTGATCACCAGTCCGAGCAATCGACACGGCGCCGGGTGCCGACCGAGCATCCGTCGCCGTGCCTCGATCGATCGAAGTTGCAGACGGCAAACTGAGGACCGTGAGGCTGACGCTCTGGTAGCGAGTCGGTCTCCAAAACCGATTCGCACTACTTCCACGTTCCGGTTTCGTTCAACGGTAGGACGTTCGGTTGTTACCCGAAGGATGCTCGTTCGAGTCGAGCAGCCGGAGCCATGCAACATCCGGCTGCGACGGGCGCGCTCTTATGCGACCGTTTATTTGAGGCCGTTGAGCACGTATTGTGCGACATCACGGAGATCGCGCTTCGACATCTGCCAGCGAGGCATGACCGGATTCAGCCGCTGGCCGTTATTGTCGATCCCGGTCGCTATGGCGCGTTCGAGCAATGCCAGCGTATATGGATGCTTTTGTCTCGCAATGAGCGCACTCCGGCGTAGGTCAGCGCTCACCGCACCGCCCGGCAGGTGCACGCCGCCTGATCCGTTGACGCGGTGGCAGGCGGCGCAGGTCGGAAAAAGCGGCTGCTGGCGAGCGGCGATCCGAGTTCCTTGCAGATCGCGCCCGGTCTCAAAGATAGCTCGGCCGTTTTTAGCCGGTGATTTGAGCGCAACGCTCGGAGACGTGCCGGGAAATTTCGATTCGACTTGCGCGGCCGTTTGACGATCGTGGTGGCTGCAGCCCAGGAGAATGACGAACGGCCAGATTCCGAGAATCTGCAGCGCCTTCGCCACAGCGCCTCGCCAGGCTATCTGTACCATCGTCTGCCTCTTGCACCGACACGTCGTCTGCGCCTACCACGTGAACGGCTAGCGCTTACTCCTCTTCGCCGTAGAGTGGACGGACGCTTGCCTCGCCACGGCGGAGGAAGTCGGTTCCGGCAGTCATCCAAGCTGGCGTCGCGGCACCTTTGAGAAAGTGATCGAAGAATTGGTCGAGATGAACCGTCCAGTGCTTTTGGTTTTCGCGGTCGCGCAGATTGTGATCTTCACCGTCGTATTCGAACATATAAGCTTCTTTGCCTAAACGGCGCATCGCAGTGAAGAATTCGACGCCCTGTTGCCACGGAACCGCACCGTCGAGATCATCATGAATCGTCAAGTACGGCGTGTGGATGTCCTTGACGTGGAACAACGCGGAATTTTCTAAGTAGAGGTCGGGGCGATCCCACGGGGTCGCTCCAATGCGGCTTTGACTGCGCTCATAGATGAAGGATCGGACGCGGCCGCTCTCCAGCCGAATGCCGCCGTATGCACTAGTCATGTTCGAGACCGCCGCGCCGGCTTCAGCGGCCCGAAAACGGTCGGTGCGTGTAACCATATACGTGATTTGGTAGGCGCCCCAACTGTGACCGGCGATGCCGACGCGCTTAGGATCGACGTATCCCTCCTTGAGTACTGCATCGATCGCGGGCAGAACGCATTCCAGCGCGCTGCTTCCGGGATGCCCGACGCGATAAGCGATGTCGGGCTGAAGGACGACATATCCATTACTGGCGTAGCGGGTTAGGTTTGGACTGGTCCCTGGGGCCGGCGCGATGAACCGATGGAGATCGTCGCTGCGACGTTCGTAAATATACACGAGCAGCGGGGCTTTTCCATCGCGCGGCAAGCCTTCGGGAATGTAGACCGCCCCTTGCAGCGGTGTGCCGCGCTGCGAGCGATAAGCGATGAGGTGGGCATGTCCCCACCGATACGCGCCGATCTGCGGGTTGGCATCGCTGAACTGCGCGAGCGGTCCGTCCAAGCCGGGGGCGCTCCAGAGATTCGGCGCTTCGTCGAAACGCTGTTCGGTCAATACGATCCGCGCCGCAGACTTGGCTCGGATGAGCCCCGTGATCCGCTTAGCCAGCATCACGATCTGCCGCGGGGGGGACCCGCGCAAGCTCGTCACAAACAGACCGCCATCTTTCGTTTCATCGTTGAACGCGCTGAGCACGAGCGGCTGGTCGTAGGGAAGCCCGTTGCGCTCGGGATCGAGCGGTATGGTGCGGAAGACGATGTGACGCCGCCGGCCGACTCCGGCGGTGAGGGTGGCGGCGGCACCTGTCTGTGGGTCGATCGCCCAAACGTCGTAGCGATCGTAAAACAGTGCCTGCCGACCGTCCTCGGACCAGCCACCGAAACCATGCGGGACGGGCGGTCCCGGATGATCGTCGCGTTCGTCGTAGAACGGAACCGCGAGTTTGGACGTCAAGGCGCGTTTGAGACCGTCGCTCGTGCGGATGGCATACCAGCCGCGTGCTTCGGCATCATAGTCAACGATGAAACCTCCGTCGGGCGACAGTGTCATGAACGGCCCTGCGGCGATCGGGTTGTCGTCTAACTCGGCTTTTCGACGGATTAGACGGCGCGAACCATCACGCAGCGCAACGGCGTAGAGATCCGCGTAGTCCGCTTCCCAAGACTTCAGCTTTCGATACGGTCGATCGTCCACTCCCAATCCGTATGCCACGTTCTCGTTGATCGCGATATTCGGCATCGTGGTCGACGCAAGTTGAACGAACGCCGCTGCTTGCGTGTGGAATACTCCGCGAAACGTCTTCTTGCGGCTCTTGTCTGCATCGTGCCGCTGCACGGATTGCAACTCGTCATCGCGCCAATTCCAAACATCGACCTTGAGCGGCTCGGGGGCGCCTGAGGGCTGCGCGGTCGGGGCAGGTGCCGTTCCAAGGAACAGCCGTTGACCGTCTTTGGAATAGGCCAACTCGCCGTTGATGCTCGGCGCGTAGCCAGCCGGCAACCCGCCGGTCGACGTGTCCACCGCGCGGCGTGGTTCAGTGGCCGGGTTTGCGGTCAAATCGACGTCATAGAGGTCATAGTGCGGCGCGTTGCTCGCGAACGACACGCGGTCCGACAGAAATGCCAGTCGGCTGATTTCCGGCGCGAATGTCAACTTCGTGTAGTGGCCTTCGCCGGTTAGCAAGCGGTGAATCGGGCCGAGGGATCCCGGCGACGGCGTCTCATCGAGATCCAATACGAAGATGCCATCACCGCGGCTGTCCTTAGTCTGCGTCGCATAAGCGATGTACCGGCCATCGGGTGAAAACGCGTAATCGGTCACATTCGGAACGCGAAGCTGCGCTCCAGTCGGCAACAGTCGAATGGCCAGCTCGGTGCCGTCGTCTTTCTTTTTCAGATCGTTCGGTGTTGGGGTCGCGGTCGGTACCGGAAGCGCTGCACTTGAGATTCCTCCTGCATTGGGGCTAGGTGCTGGGGTCTCAAGATACGGCGTCGGCAGCGGGGCGGCAGTTGGCGACGGAGTGGGCGAGGGCGTCGACGCCGGAGGGCTGGTTGCGGCGGAAGCTGCGCGCGGAGTGCGGGGTTCGAAAAGGAACGCCAGCGCGCGGCTACTGTGGCGCGCAATCTTTACGCTCTTGACGCGATCAAAACGGACCGTTTTACCGGTTGCGAGTTCGATGATCCCGAGGCCGTTCTTGGGCTGCTCTTCAGGTTTTTTCTTGGCCTTTTTCGCCGCGTCGATCTCGGCTTTCGGTGGCAGGATCGTGTACGCGACGAACGCGCCGTCGGGCGTGAAATGCGGCTCTATGCCGCGCGCTGCGCGCACGTCGGGCTCGCCGCCGAATCGATGAATCACGAGCACCGGATCGCCATCCTCGGGAGCGACGGTGTACGCCGCGCTTTTGCCGTCCTCGGATATCGTGGTTCCGCGAATGATTTTCCAGCTGTCGTAGGCGCGGTAGTCAAGCGGAGCCCTTGCAGACGGCAAGTCCGCGAAGACCGGCGTCACCGATCCGAAAACCGCCGCGCTGCCAGCGACCAAACAAAGAAATAACCGGCCCAATGAACGGCGCACAGCGGTATCGTACGGGCGGAGCCTCAGAAGCCCCTCGTGCCGAGCGGCGAGTGTGATCGGTGGTATGGGCGGTGCCCCGACGCGAATCAGCGAAGGCCGTCGCGTGTTAAAAGCGCCGTCCGGGCGGCGACTGTTGGGCCGCGCCTTTGCAGAGGGGGCACTGGTCGTTGTCCTCGTCGTCGAAACTGCACGCTTGCTGTGGATCCTCGCCGGTCACGTGCGCCGCATCGCCGATTGGGACTTTATGGCATTTTGGGTCTGGGGGCGCGTTGCGGCAGCTGGGCAGAATGTCTACGATCCGCAGAGTTACACGCGCTTTATGCCGCTGTTTGGCGCAAATCCCGACTTCGTACGCGAAACGCTCGAAGTCGGGCTTATCTATCCGCCGCCGAGCATCCTTTTGTTTCTGCCGCTCGGCTGGTTCTCTAGTCCCCAAGCCGCACTGGTTTGCTGGTATGCCATGCAGCTGACGGCGCTCGGAATTTCGATCGCGCTTTTGGCCGATCGATTTCTCGCCGATGCAAGACAATGGCGCTACCCCCTTGTCGCGGCACTCGTTCTAGCGCTGCCGGCAACCTATGAAACGATCGCCCTTGGCCAAACAAATTTCTTAGCGCTGCTTGCCGCCGTGCAGGTCTTACGGAATCGCAGCCATCCCATCACCCAAGGGGTGTGGCTCGGACTGGCGATCGCCGTGAAGCCATTGCTGGCCGTGCTGGGATTGCTGGCGCTGCTCCAGTTCCGCTGGCGAACGCTCGTCGCGTCGATCGCCACACTGATATTGCTGACAGTAGCGGTGATTCCGCTCGTCGGGTTCGGGACGCTGATGACGTTCGTTCGCGCCAACCCGGTGGCTCGCGCGGCGCCATGGGTGTTTTCTGAAACGACGAATCAATCGCTCTCGGCGATCGTGTTCCGCTTACGCGGGGCGTGGTCCATGGGCACGGTGGCGGGCGACCCCCTGTATATCACGCTCGCGGTGCTTCTGCTCGCAGTGACCGTCGTTCTCGTCCTGCGAGCATCGGCAGCCGAAGCCGACGTTGCCTTTTCGCTCATCCTTTCGCTTGGTCTGATTTTGTACCCGGCGTCACTCTGGCATTACGCGGTGCTCCTCATCATTCCGAGCTTGGTGGTCTGGCACCGGCGGGCGAGCCTGCCGGCGACTGGTGCCGCGGCCGCTGCGCTCATCGTGGTGCTCTACGCGCTGGCGATCGCGAGCCATCAGCGCGCAACCGGCGTCGCCTACCTCTTCAGCTGGCTGCTGAGCGCCGGACTGCTGGTATGGCCAACGAAGGGGGCGCCMGTCGGCGCGCCCGGGGTGAGCCGTGTGCCGGGCGCGAAGGACGTTCGTCCGTTGACGCATCCTCGGTAACCGCCGGCGGGTTATAGAGTGACGGCGAGATGAGGACGATAAGGGGGAGCCGCTGTGTGGAGGGATGATTTCTTCACTGAGTTCGATGCGATTTTCGTCGGTCTCGCTCGCCGAGCGCGCACCGTCCGCTTCGAACCGAATGCCGACGTGTTTGTCAGCGACGATGGGAGCCTGCTGGTCGTTAAAATCGAGATCGCCGAAGCGGACCCCGCCGAGTTACGGGTCGGCATCGAAGGCCGGCACCTCATGATCCTGGGCCGCCGATCCGACCGCGATCGAACCGGCCGGGGTTCGGTTCTGATGAAGGAGATCGAGTACGGCGATTTCGCCAAGAAGATCAATCTGCCGATGGCGATCGAGTATCACGACGCATCCGCCGCCTATCAAGATGGGATGTTGACCATCCGCCTGCCGATTGCCGAGATGAGCCACGTTCCCAGCAGCCGCACCGAAATCCGCATGACCGTCAGAAGGATCCCCGCGTAAATGGAAACCACCGAAGTCAAAGCTGCGACCACCGATACTCTGGGCATACTGCCGTTGCAAGACGCGGTTCTATTCCCGAATACGGTAATTCCGCTGGCGGTCGTCAAGAAGCCTGGCATTGCACTGGTCGAGGAGGCATTGCGCGAAGGGAAGCCCATCGGTCTGGTCGCCCTCAAGGACAAAGAAACGGAAGATCCGGGTCCGGATGATGTCCGGCGCGTGGGAACGATCGGCACGATCCAAAAAATGCTCAAGGTTCCCGACGGCACGCTGCGCTGCATCGTGGCGGGATCGTCGGTCTTTCGGATCGAGGCGTTTGCGTGCGTTGAACCCTATCTGGCGGCCACGTACACCGAACTGCCCGATCAGACGCGCGAAACCGACGAAATGGTTGCGATGCATCGCAACCTCGCGACGCTGTTCGCCAAGCTCCTGGGCTATCTGCCGCAAGCCCCGCGCGAGATGGAGATGGAAGTCAACAACATCACCGACTCCAACCTCCTGACCTATTTCATCGCGTCGACGATGCGATTGGAAACCAGCGACCGGCAAGCGATTCTCGAAGAGCGCCACACCGAACGCCGGATGCGCAAGCTGACGATGCTGCTCACCAAAGAGCTGGAGGTCGTCGAACTGGGTCACAAGATCCAATCCGACATTCAGCGCGAGATGGAAAAAAACCAGCGCGAGTTCTACCTGCGCCAGCAGCTGCGCGCCATTCAGGAGGAACTTGGCGAGACCGATCCGCAACAGGCCGAGACCAACGAACTGCGCAAAAAAATCGATGACGCGGCGATGCCGGAAGATGTCAAGAAGGCCGCCGATCGGGAATTAGACCGGCTCTCAAAAGTGCCAACGGCCAGCCCCGAGTACAGCGTAATTCGGACCTACCTCGACTGGCTGGTGCAATTACCGTGGAATGCCGAGACCAACGATGCGATCGACATCCGGAAGGCGCGCGCCATCCTCGACGAAGATCACTACGATCTTGACAAAGTCAAAGACCGGATCATCGAGTACCTGGCGGTCGGAAAACTCAAAAAACGGCTCAGCGGACCGATTCTGTGTTTCGTCGGACCGCCGGGCGTCGGCAA
>JRHI01000391.1_pt1 | contig 48484 bp, 34 predicted proteins | sample 215371 | NCBI WGS metagenome assembly JRHI01 (sample SAMN02929681, study PRJNA255918) | sediment metagenome | biome: cave system; feature: Ice Cave; material: Sediment; isolation source: sediment from deep within a dark volcanic ice cave with no known source of... ... | reverse complement strand
CAATAACCATGAACGATGACTCCTTTAGGATGATAAAAAATGCATTCTGCTCTCAAGTGTATCTACAGAGCGTTAGAAAAAGCGTTAAATAAATGTTAATCACTCACATTCGCAATTGATCTCGACATGCTAGCAGAGATCGCATACGAACTCTTCTTGCTGACGCAACCTGAATATAGAAACATGCACATGCTTGGCCCCATCTTCGGGATCCTCCTGAGCGTCATTACGCTCGGCTACATCTTCCTTGATCGTTCGGTAAAACCTGTCTTTCGTCGAGTTGTTGCAGTGTAAGCTACGCTAGCGTGATATCAACTCCGTACTTCCTCGACTAACTATCCGCTTGTCTTGCTTCAGGTAACTGTTCAGGAGAGGCTGCTCTCTATTCCCTCAACTTTTGCCCTCAAGCATGGACTTTTCGACGAGACTTTATTTGCTTTAGCTCAAAATCATGGCGTGTGGGAGGTGCTTGTGGCTGGACCGGCAGACCTAGAAGCTCCTCTACTCGTTCCTGCTTCACCGCCAGCACTCAAACTAGTGGTCCCGATCTTCATCTCAATGGCTGAGAATGCTACCGCTTCACAATTGCCTTTGATCTACATTGTTCACGCTACATATCTTTTTCGGCTACTCTCAATTGGCTCCCAGTGAGAGAGCAACGGTTGAGTATGCAGGAACATTCACTGTTGCAGTATAGCCCTGTCCTGTAGAAGTAAGCGGTATCCGTTGGGAGGCAATGTGGGGATTGGCTGAATTGAGGGTATAGACATTGCCAACGGCTTGTATTAATCCAGGATTTTGTATGGCAATAGTAAGTTGTGGATACGCAGAGGAGCTGGTATTGACAAGGAGAAGATCATCTTTGGTTTGAGTATAGAAACCGACCGCAGTCATTCCACCAGGCTGGACCGTCACTGGAGAAACAAGATAGCCATGATTGTCCATATCAAGGTACTGTTGACTACTCGCCAGCAGATAAGAATAAAACTGGGGATAGGGCTCTACACTTCCGCTATTGGCACAATCCATCGCGACATCAATGACTCCAAACAGGCAAAATTGTCCTGTGGGATCAGATATCATGTAATAGTTGAGGTGAGGAATGACTGATTTTGTTGGCAAAGGGCTTGTAGTTGCGAGAGTGGCATTCAGCATATCGGCGATGACTAGACTATTCCACATGGGAGCATAGGTAAAATCATTTCGGCAACATCCTGAATTACTTGAGAGAGCTGAATTGTTGTATTCATCTATAAAAATAGGTGTTGAGGAGGCATTATGCTGTTTGCCAGACAAAACATACGCGGCGACCTTTTTATATTTTGCAGCCAAACCATGTTGGCTGTCTTGGGTTCTCGCCAGCAATGAACTCCAACCATCTCCAAAGAAATAATCGTGATAGGAAACAAAGTCGATATATGGAGCAAGAGCGGGATTATTGAGAAATGAGGGGAAGAACGCATCGATAACGTTTTCTGACGCTTGCACTTCACCGATAACCGGCCCTCCAATCTTTATCTGGACATGGTCAGTTTGGGCTTGTTGTTTCATAAGTGGTGCAACTGCTTGATACAGAGCTATATAGGTATTGACTCTAATTGGGTCTGTCGGACCAGGATTTCTTAGCAAACAGAAAGCATCAGGGAAATTCGGTTCATTCCATATTTCATAGTAGGGAACAAGGAGTGGAAAAGTTGTATCTATGTGCGCCACAACCGCTTGGGCCAGTTTTGCCCAGATTGGTGGTCCAATATCCTGGCCATATGTATCAATGAGGCTTGGTAGTGTGGCTTGGGGAAGGGCATTTGGATACAGAGAGCAGGGATTCGGATATGGTTGAAGCCAGGTAGGTGAATTTCCTAAAGTAATAATTGGTTGTATGTGACTTGCCTGGAGAATTTGGAGTTCTGCATCTACTGATGTCCAATTTTGTTGCATGAGATCAGTAAAGCTTTGCACTGTTGGAAATTGTCCTGACATATCAATGCCGAGCCGAAAGGTACGAAATCCTCCCGACTGCAAATACCCAGGAAATTGGGCAAAATGAGCAGGAACGCTTCCACCTCCATTTGTGCCAAACATATTCGGTGGGATTGGATACGTTTTATTTTGCCGGGATGCAAAATCTACCGTCACTGCTGCTGTTCTCTGTTGGAAAAGAAACACGGTTGATAGGATAACAAGAATTATTAGGAAAATTCCAACGGGGAGTACTATTTTTTTTGCTCTTACCTGTTTCATATCTTTAGCCTATATACCTAACATAACTTGTAACTGCTCAGGCAAGTCCTGTTGGTGACTACCCATCCATTGCGAATATCCCTACCCCTGGATGCTAACAAGTGCAGTTACAAAGCTGTACTGTTACAGCTACCGTCAACTTTTGGGTTGTTTGAAACGAATGAACCTGGCGCATGCATGAGAGATCCTCTATATGAAGACCTTTGATCAATGTTGATGATGTGTAGCGAGAGCAAGATTGCTCCTGCTGACGCTGCACAAGAACACAATCGGTGTCCCACTTCCGATGGGCAAGAGGCATGCTGCCACCGATCCTGATGGCCTGGTGGATCGGCTCAAGCAGCAAACGCAAGAAGTTTTGCACTGAGCAATTACTCCTGAGTGAAACGGCGTTAGCATGCATCAAGAAGAGAACACCAGCATATCCTCTGAATGTGACGCCGCCAGGTCGAAGGACTTATTGAGCGGCCAGGATCGCCTGGCAGTTGAGGGCGGTGCTCTCCATCGTCGGCTCACATGCATCTTGTGCATACGCGAGCAGCGACGTATAGACCGCCCGGGCCTTCTCCCACTCGGCGTTCAGTTCATACGCCCGCCCCAGGTGGGTGTAGAGATGCTCGACCTCCGGCGCGGGAAGCATAGCTTTCAGGTCGGGCAATTGCATAGGCTCGGTCATCAGATGCCGAGCCTGCTCGTAGAAGGTGATGGCATCGCGCGCGGCTAACACCCGCATCGCGTCATCGCCTGCTGCGAGGCTCCAGCGGAAGGCTGGTTCTACAAGCCCAGCAGCCAGGGCATGGTATGCCAGTACCGCTGCAGGTGCAGCTGTAGCTTGCAACGCTTTCACGGCCCGGCGATGAAAGATGGAGCGCCTCGCCTCACCTGCCTCAGCGTAGACCACCGAACGGATCTTCGCGTGTGCGAACACGTAGGGCCCATAGGCCATACGCCCGCCCTCGCGCTCCGACTCCTGCAACAGGTGGCTGTGCAGCACTTCGTCCAGGGCAGAAAGCCCGTCATGTTCTGCGAGATCGGCCATCGCACACAGGTGCTCAAAGGTGATTCCCTGGCCCAGGACGGCTGCTGCCACCAGCAGCGCAAAGGCGTTCGGCTTGAGTCGATCCAACCGGGCCACGATGACTTCGCGCACACTGGGCGGGAAGAACCCACGCACCACCATCTCATGCTCCATGGCTGTCGTAAAGTCAATGGTCCATCCTCCATCTTCGTTCGGGCGGGAGGCGAGCGTGCCACGCTCAAGCAAGACCTTGAGCGTTTCCATCAGGTAGAGCGGTTGCCCCTCGGTTTCATCAAAGAGCCACTGCCCAAAGCGTTCCAGGTTCGCCGCTCGCTTCCCGTCTTTGCCCCCGAGTGTCTGGAGCAGGCGCAGGACGTCTGCGGCGGTGAGAGGACCGAGCTGTAAATGGGTCAGCGGCACGGCGCGTTCCATATCAGTTCGCCACTTGGCAAGCGCGGGACTCATAGCTCTCTCCCCCATGCGCAGCGTCAGGAGCAGGAGCGCAGGAGTCTCGCTCTCCCCGAAGCGGTGTGTGAGGTAATGTAATACGTCGAGCGAGGCGGCATCCGCCCACTGCACATCATCGATGAACAAGACGAGCATCGTCCGTGCCGCCAGAGCCTGACCCAGGCGCGCCACCGCCTCGAACAACCGATTGGGCGCCACAGACTTGTCCTTTATTGGGGCGGGCAAGTCGGGATAGCGGTCGCACAGTTCGGGGAGCAGGCGCGTGAGTTCCGCCAGCCACGTGTCTGAAAGTAGGTCGTCCGGGGCGTTCTCCCGCTCGATGCGCGGGCGCAAGGCCTCGATCACGGGCCGGTAGGGCAGGTAACCACCGGTTTCAAAGGCCTGTCCTTGCAGCACGTCTGCCCCCTCCATCTCTACCCAGGCCAGAAACTCGGTCGCCAGCCGCGTCTTACCAATGCCGACCTCCCCTTCAAGGAGCACGACCTGCGTCTGGCCACGTTGCGCGCTATGGTAGACCTTGATCAACGTGCTCAACTCCGTCGTTCGCCCCATGAGCGGGCCGTCGAGGAACGCTGCCGGAGAAAGCGTGAGCGCGGGTGTGGGCGCCTCCTTGCATCGTGGAGGGGTAACGGCGCGTATACGACTGGCCAGGGCCACGGTTTCCAGGGTCGGCTCGGTCTGCATGCCTATTGAAAGCCTCGTCCGGCAATTGTCATAGGCGTGCAAGGCAGCGGCTCGGTCGCCGGCCGCGAAGTGCAAGCGCATCAGACGCCGGTAGGCGTCCTCATGCAATGGGGAGAGGACGAGCCAGCGGCTGACCGTTTCAATGGCAGCCTCAAGCTCTCGCGCTTCGAATTGCATTTGGGAGAGTCGGTCGAAGACCTCATTGATGCGCAGATGCCAGTACTCGCGTTGGAACCGCACCCAGTCGTCGAAGGCCGGGGCATCGCTCAGCGAGAAGCCCTCCAGGAACTCGCCACGAGGGAGGCTGATCGCGTGTTGGAGCCTGGCAAGCAGGTTGCGATGCGCCTCTTCCGGCATGGTCAGAGTCGTGCGAGTCGGCGCACGAGCCAATGTCCAGGCTTCATGGAGGGTATGGAGGTCGAGTTCGATACCGGAGGTGGGTTCAAGGCCGAGGGTGTCGCGTGTGATGAGGAGGTGAGGGACAGGAAACACGTCGGCGCCCTCACCCAGCATATGACGCAGATGGAGCAGGGTAATGCGCAGGGCTGCCCGGCTATGCATCGCGTCCCCTTCTGGCCAGAACTGCTCGGAGAGTTTCTTGCGCGAATGTGCGCGGCCTTCCACCGCCAGATAGATGAGGAGCGCGAGTTCCTTGCGCGTGGAGAACAGCAGCATCTGATCAGCATGGCGCACTTCTGGCGGGCCTAGTAATGTCAAGTATAAGTCGTCCATTTCATTTAACGTTCCTCATAACGCTATGCCGCTATCATTGGAGAAGAGATGTGGGCGTGTGATTACTGGTCACCGTATCGGTGAGTGAGCCGGAGCTGGCAAACGTCCCGAGCTGCATCGAAGCAGCGGTAGCGCTGACGGTTTGATTTGTGATGTTACATCCCAGGGGTGCGGGAAAGAGCGGGCCGACACTGGCGACGCTCGAGCCAGCAGGTACCTGCAGATAGCCTGCATAGGCGTAACCACCTACCACTCCCGGTAAGTTTCCAGAGGCGTTGGGAACCGCAGCGGAAGCGCTGGCAGAGCCAGCAGAGAGTGCCACAATTAACACCAAAAGAAGTAAGGTCGCGAGTAAGGCAAGAACAGGTTTCAGGATAGTTTTCATTCTTTGTTCTCCTTATATTTGGGTCGCACTACATATTTGAGCTCCACTGGCCATGGTCAAGGTAATAAAGCGATGAACGATACTCCATCGATGCCATCCATAGGCCATCTTTGAATTGATGTAGCAACAAAGGTATGGCAAACTTGTAGGCCGACCAGAGCACACTAATAAAGTATAGAGTAATTGTAAGGTTTAGGTATCGGTCACCTGGCCTATTTTTGGGAGTGTACCTATTCTAACTCATAAGCCCTCCCAGGTGTGAGCTAAGATGCGCTTAGGAGAGCGGATCAAATCAGAACGACCCGCCTGCTGAGCCGCGAGAGCGACGATGATGGAGGCCGTGTAGGTTAAAGCAACCTGCCGTGCGATGGCAGACCAGCCACAGAGGGGCGGGCGTTGCAAATGAAAGAAGAGAAAGACGCAGTCAAAGAAGCGTTCAATGCTCGTCCGTTTGCCGAGTTCCTCTTTGGTCCAGGTGGGAGGCAAGCAGGAGCGGTTCTTCTGCCGTTTGGGGTTCCAGGCGATGAGGCACAGCCCCCAATAGCCAGCATCCAAGCGAATGACGCGAGGATGGAGGTGATACAAACCTATGGCCCACTCCAAGAGCGGGCGTGCGAAAGGGGCATCATGAACGTTGGCTGGGGAAAGCAGAAAGAAGAGCGGCAAGCAGGAGCCACGACAGAGCAGGGGTATAGACGCGATAGCCCCGCAAGAGCGGACGCGGATGCTGAGCGGGCGCATGACCGACAGCGGCATCGGGGTCGGCTCGCCGCCAAGCGAGGATGGGAGCACTATTGATAATCAGATCGCGTGCTCCCATCAGCCGACGACGCAGGGCGGTCAGCACCGTCAGGATGAAGAGGGCCTCCGGCAACAGTGCTCCGGCTCCCTGTCCGCGTTTCCACTGCTGAGAAGGACAAGGAACGCGAGGCCGACCATCCTGGCCCAGCGGCAAGCCGCAGGCCAGGGCTAAAGTCGGCCAGGGCGCAACCAGTCCCGCATATCCTCATAGGAGAGCCGCCACAGGGTCCGTAAGAGGGCGAGGAGCAACAAGGACTCCTCGCTATAGGTACGAGGCGAGCCTCCCGGAACAGCGGGCAAAGGAGGAGGGCAACGGCGATGGGCCAAGCGTACGGCCAGACGGCACAGGGTGAGCAGATGCAGCGTAGTGACTAACGTGAGCGCATCATATGCAGGGCAGACCCAAGCCGGGCTTATGCACGGTGATATGCTGGTGGTGGGACGGGTGCCTCTTCATTCACAGTCATAGGCATCATGGACTGATCTCCTTGACGAGGGAACGAGCCCCGTCTGGGAATCAGTTTATCCCATTTGCGGGAGTTAGAAATACCCTCGTAGAGATGATATAGATCATAGAACTGACTCAACATAAAGGAACACAAGTATATCAGAGAGTTTCAAGTCAACCACCATATGTGACCTGCTCATTATCGCACAAAACACCACATGAGTGAAAGGAACGCTCCCATGCCCAAGAAAAAATATGCCCTGCCCAAAGAGCAGCAGACAAAACTGGTCGAGCTGTTGAACCGCAGCTTAGCCGACGCCATCGATCTGCAGTTGCAAAGCAGGCAGGCATATTGGAACGTCAAAGGGCCTCATTTCATGGCCCTGCGCGAGCTATTCAACAAGGTCGCTGAGGGAGTGGAGGAGTATGCGAACCTGATTGCCGAGCACATTGTACAGCTTGGCGGCATGGCTGAGGGAACGGCGCACGCGGTCGCCAGGCGTTCTTCGCTCGACGAGTATCTAATAGCAACGGCAGATGGGAACGGCCACATCGATGCTCTTATGGCGACGCTCGCCGCCTTTAGCAAACATGCACGCTACGCCAGCGTGCAGGCGACCGAACTGAAGGATGCCGATGCCGCCCATATCTTTACAGAGATCGCCCGAGGCATCGACAAATGGCTCTGGTTCGTCGAGATGAGCCAGCAACCAGGCAGTTGAGCAGGGAGTTACGCTTTGCTGTCTGGAAGAAGAGCGAGTGGTAGTGTCTATGTGACCGGCGCTATCGATGCAGAGGACTGAACAGTGTGGCAGAAGAGCCGACTGAACACATCTGATTGGCAGAAGCGGAAGGTCGGACACAGATGGTTCATTTAACGATTGTATAACGCTTTTTCTAACGCTCACTCGATATACTGTTAAGAGTAGGAGGTATGACATGTAGAGTAGTACCAGGAAAGAAGTAGTGCAATGGACGGTCAGGGTCTTGCACCACTTTCGGTTCCTGCGCACCTAAAATGGGAGTGCGCATGCTGGTCAAGCTCATGTTTCCCATTCTTGATGCGCAAGTTATTGACTGGCGCGAAACCCTGCAAATGTATTGAAAGGTGAAAAAGAGGGCATCATGTTGATCACAAATATTTTGTGACGTTGGAGTTTAGTCTTCCCCTGGTTATTGGCCTTGATCACGGTCAGCACTACTCATAGGCTGAAAACATCAAAGTGTTCTCAGGTCAACAGGTAGATGTGAATACGAACATTGGCTATCCAACCACAAAAGTCAACTGGGTCCCCTTTATAAACATCAAGACGAATTAGGAGGTGCTGGATGGAGAACGTTTTCATCCATTCAACGGCAGAGGTTGCTGAAGATGCTCGCATCGGTGCAGGAACACGCATTTGGAATCAAGCTCAAGTGCTAGCTGGGGCCTGTATTGGAACAGAATGTATCCTTGGCAAAGATGTCGCCATTGATTTTGGCGTCGTGATCGGCAACCGTGTCAAAATACAGTACGGCGTGATAATTGGCCATGGTACGACCATAGAAGATGGCGTCTTCATTGGGCCAAATGTGTGTTTATGTAATGATCTATCTCCTCGTGCTATCACCGTTACAGGGATGCTGAAAGGGCAGGATGATTGGGAGGTTGGTCCCATCTTGGTTCGCTATGGCGCCTCTATCGGAGCAGGCTCGATGATCATGCCCAATGTGACTATTGGATCGTTCGCCTTGATTGGTGCAGGCTCAGTAGTCACCCGCTCGGTGCCAGATTTTGCACTTGTCTATGGCAACCCGGCCCGAGTACATGGGTATGTGTGTCGTTGTGGGCGAACACTCACAGACATTGTACGAACATCATTGGTCATAACGGGACAATGTAGATTCTGCCAAGAAGAAGTGGAGATTGTGGGAAGGGATACTCCTGTTTATGCAGATAAACCCTAAGTACAATCAAGGAACTTCTGCGGCATGAAATCTGCTCATTAAGAGCGCACAATACCACTAAGTACAATCGGATAAAGAATGAAGGATGATTCCTGCACTGCATCCCTTAGTTGATTGGCTTCTATCCCGCAGAAGTTCCTTGATTGTACTTAGGTGCCAGTTCAAGGTTTCGACCTTGCGATTCGGGGGAGATTTTCATGATTTCTATTGCACGTCCTCTCTTTGGGGAAGAGGAAGAAACTGCTATTCTTCGCGTGTTGGCATCAGGTCAGCTCGCACAGGGGGAGCGTGTCGCCACTTTTGAGCAACGCTTTGCAACGTTATGCCAGGTGCGAGAGGGGGTAGCTGTGTCATCAGGAACTGCTGCACTCCATCTTGCGCTCTTGGCGCATGGCGTTGGTCCTGGCGATGAAGTTATCACTTCTCCTTTCAGCTTCGCCGCAACCGCCAATGTCATCCTGTTGGTTGGTGCCACCCCTGTGTTCGTGGATATTGAGCCCGATACTTACACTCTTAACCCCGTGTTGGTGGAGGTGGCGATCACACCACGCACGAAAGCGATACTACCTGTTCATCTCTATGGGCATCCCTGTGATATGAAGCGCCTCGAACAGCTCGCAGTGACCCATCACTTGGCAATTATCGAAGATGCCTGTCAGGCACATGCGGCTAACATCGATGGAAAACCTGTCGGAAGTTTCGGAACGGGTTGCTTCTCGTTCTACGCAACCAAGAACATGACGACTGGCGAGGGAGGCATGGTGACTACAAATGATCCCGGGGTTGCCGAACGTGTACGCCTTATGCGGAGTCATGGACAGAGAGAACGCTACCATCATGTGATGATGGGATATAACCTGCGCATGACCGAGATTCAGGCGGCTCTTGGCTTGGTACAACTCGAGAAGTTGGAGAAGTTTACTGAGCAGCGCATCGCTAACGCGACGTACCTCACAGAGCACCTCTGCGGATCGGTCCAAACGCCTGTCTGCCGTCCAGGATATCGCCATGTCTTCCACCAATACACTATACGGGTTCCTGGCAACAGAGACGAATGGATAACGCACCTGCGCGCGAGAGGGATCGGGACGGCTGTTCACTATCCCTCTACTATTCATCATCAGCCATTCTATCGAGAGGCAACGACGAGATTTCGTGTTCCTGGAGTGTGCTTGCCTATTGCTGAGGCCGCTGCCGAGCAGGTGTTGTCACTCCCGGTGCATCCAGCACTAGGGAAAGAAGAACTCTCAACGATTGTGAAGGAGGTAATCACGCTATGCGCTTAAAGATTGCTGTGGTTGGTGCAGGCTCGATGGGGATGAATCATCTCCGTGTACTCAAGGATTTCAGTGAGGAGCAGGTACAGCTTGTCGGGGTTGCGGAAGTATCCGAACAAAGTTTGAAGCGAGCGATGAGTCGCTTTCATGTTGCGGGTTACACCGACTACCGCCAGATGGTTGAAGAGACTCATCCTGACCTCGTGGCGGTAGTTGTGCCGACTCATTTACACTTCGAGGTGGCGGCTTATCTACTGGATAGAGGTCTCTCCGTGCTCATCGAAAAACCCATGACGAGTACCATCGCGGAAGCCCTCGCACTGATTCAGCTTGCTCACCTCCGTAATGCCAAGATCGCCGTTGGGCACATCGAACGGTTCAACCCGGCAATTATAGAATTGAAGCGACGGTTGGGAGCTGGCGAACTTGGTCAGATATTTCATATGCATGCACGCCGAATCGGCCCGTTTCCCCTGCGTATTGGCAATGTAGGGATCGTGCTCGATCTAGCAACTCATGATATCGATGTTATGCGCTACCTTGCCGATGCAGAGGTGGAACGAGTATATGCAGAAACGCGGTGCCGTTTGCGCCATACGCATGAGGATTCGCTCCTTGGGGTTTTGTGCTTTAGCAACGATGCCATTGGCGTACTTGATCTGAATTGGTTGACACCCACAAAAGTACGTGAACTTAGCATTACTGGTGAAAAAGGCATGTACCTCGTGAACTACCTGACGCAGGATGTCTTTTTTTACGAGAACGATTACACGACAACGACCTGGGATGAATTGCGTACTCTTACAGGGGTGAGCGAAGGGACCATGACTCGACTCAAGGTGCACAAAGCGGAACCCTTGCGCCTGGAGTACGAAGACGTGATTGCCGCTCTCGTGAATGATACGCTCCCAACTGTCATCGGTGAAGATGGTCTAGCGGCCTTAAAAGTGGTGCTCCAACTGATTCAACCGCCGTACGGGGAAGCAGTCAAAGAGCAAGCAACGAAAGCGAGGGGGGAAATTGAAGCACAACATGAAGGCTCCTTCGTCTCATCGGTCCGTCGGTAAAGGATAAAATCATGTCACATATTCTTTTCATCTCTCGCCATTATTGTCCTGAAAAAGCAGCCGCGGCAGTGTGCGTAAGCGAGACTGCTAAGCGCCTGGTGAGGTCGGGTCATCAAATGACTGTGCTCACGACATTTCCGAATTATCCAACGGGTATCGTTCCACCGGAGTACCGTGGTCATATCATACAAAGCGAGATGCTTGATGGAGTTCGTGTCATTCGCACCTGGTGCTATCTCTTCCCAAATAAAGGCTTTTTCCGCCGTGTGCTTGCGCAACTTTCCTTTGGGTGTTTAGCCCCCTGGCTTGGGTGGAAAGAGCTTGGGCGTCCAGATATGATTATCGTTGGTTCCCCACCGCTCTTTAATGTCATTGCTGGACGCATACTGGCATGGCTCAAGCACTGTCCGCTCATTTTTATGGTCGCTGATCCCTGGCCAGAGGCGGCCATTCAGTCGGGGGTATTGCGTAATCGCATATTGATCCGCCTCGCTAAATGGCTGGAATGGTCAACCTATCAGCAGGCTAGTTTAATCTGGGTGGTAGCGGAGTGGATACGTGATAACCTTATTCAACGCGGGCTTTCCTCTGAGCGTCTCTTCCTCTTGACTAATGGGGTTGATACAGCTAAGTTTCGCCCGTTGCCACGAGCGCAAGCCCGTGCTGAGCTTGGATGGGATGACAGCTTTACTCTTATCTTTGCGGGTAATCATGGACTCTTGTATAGTATGAAATCCGTACTTGATGCAGCAGAGCAGATGCGGGATTACGCCGATATACGCATGGTTTTCGTTGGCGATGGTATACAGAAAGCTGAGATGAAAGCAGAAGCCAGCAGGCGGAATCTCAAGAATATTACGTTTCTTGACCCGGTGCCGCATGAGCGCATCCCACTGCTCTTAGCGGCTGCTGACATCGGTCTGATCCCTCTACGTACATTGCCATTTCTTGAGGGTGCAGTACCTGTAAAGATGTTGGAACTCATGGCGTGTGCTCGTCCCTGTATACTGGCAGGTGGAAGTGAAACTGGTAGCCATATAGCTCAAAGGGCTGGTGCGGCAATATACGTAGAACCAGAAAACGCTGCTGCACTTGTATCTGCGATACTCTACCTGCGGAATCACCCCGATGTGGCCGAGGCATTAGGACAGCGGGGACGTGCATTGGTGGAAGCACGCTTTGATTATGATCAACTGACAGAAGCACTCGAAGCACGCCTTGCGATGTTGCTTGGAAAGAAGGAAGATATTAGGAATACCAGGAAGAGAGGAAGGGTAAATCGTGCAATATGATTTTAATCATGGTATGCCATTGGCGTCTGCACCAAACATATCGCCAACCAAAAATGGGCCTTTATCTATGGATAACGGTCATTATCCCCTCCCTCTTAAAGATGTAGATGGTCTGGAAAGGATGCCTCGGCAATTACTGATCAAGGGACAGCACGGGACGCGACGACGGCAAAGGCTCTCACCAACAGTATGGAGTCTCATCCTTCTGCTCGGTGATGGTGTTCTGCTCCTGTCATTGCTGGCATTAATCGCGCTGCTAGTATCTAATTTTAATGCAGTGCCTCGATCTTCGTTGTCTGTACCTCGAGGGTGGAACCTGGAATTTGTTTGGATGGTTCTAATTTTCGTATTATGGAGTGTTGTAGCTCAGATGACGCGTGCCCAAGAATTGACTAACGCATCAAACTGCTTTAAGAGTCCGCTCTATGCTTTATGCGCACTCGTGCTGATGTCCATCTTCTGGGTGATACTCACGTATCCCTTTATGAGCAATGACCTTGCCTACGTCAAGCTAGTGCTGTTCTTTTTGGTATTAGCCATTCCAGCCTTCAGTATCTGGCGCATCCTGCTGGCAGAGATCATGAAACTCCCGCGTTTTCGACGTCAGACGGTCATTGTTGGAGTCAATGCTGCTGGGGAAGTCATTGCTGAGCAACTACGGAATGTGAAGCATCCGAGCACTACTGTGCTGGGATATATAGGTGAAAGCAACGAAGAGAGATTAGAGCTCGATGGATTGCCTATCCTGGGCGGTAGAAGTGCGCTACGCTATTTGGCGCACAACGGTATGATTGATATCATCATCACCGCCCTTGATTACACTGCCAATCCCGAACTCTTCAAAGAAGTCACTAAAGCAGCGCAGCTTGGCATTGTAGTGCTTCCGATGGCAGTGGTCTATGAAAATAATAGTGGCAAAATTCCAGTCGAACATGTTGGTGACCAGTGGTATGTAGCCCTTTCTCCAGGACAGAGCGTTTCCTTGTTCTATCTGTGTTGGCACACACTAATGAATATCATCTCTGTCGTCTGTGGCTTGCTGGTTCTCTGCTTGGCACTACCCCTGGTCGCTTTGTTGATTTATCTCGACTCACCCGGTCCGATCTTTTATCGCCAGGAGCGGGTGGGACTGTACGGAAAACGCTTTTGTATGTACAAGTTCCGCTCTATGCGAACCGATGCCGAAAGTAACGAAGCCGTTTGGGCGACCAAGTCCGACCCACGTATAACAAGGATCGGTCGCTTCTTGCGTGCTACTCATCTGGATGAGTTGCCACAGATATTCAATATTTTGTGGGGTGAGATGAGCTTGATTGGTCCAAGGCCGGAGCGACCGGAGTTCGCATCCGAACTGGACGGGATCATTCCTTTTTACCAGTACCGCTTAGCTGTCAAACCTGGCATAACCGGCTGGACGCAGGTGAACTGCCTCTACGGTAATTCGGTCAATGATTCACTTGCTCGATTGCAGTACGACCTTTACTACATCAAACACCGGTCATTCATGCTCGACGTCTTCATCATTTTCAAGACAGTGTTTGAGGTCATATCCCATCGTGGACTAGATGTAATGTCCCATCCTGGAGTAGAACATGTATGATTGCTGGCTCGTTGGCGGTCCTTTCCATCACTTTGGAGGAGTAACATGACGTTTCAACAATACTGGAATGTATTAGTAAGGCGCTGGAAGCTCATCTTAATGTGCTTCCTGGTAGTAGGACTGGGGGCATATATTGGTAGCAAATTGATGACACCACTCTATCGCTCGACTGCCCTTGTCCAAGTTGTGATTCGCTCAACTTCAGTAAATAGCCAGGGAGACTATAACAACTTGCTTGCAAGTGACCAACTTGTTCAGACGGAGTCACAGTTGGTGGTGAGCACATCCGTGTTGCGTGAGGTTGCCTCACACTATCCAAATATGACGGTCCGGGAGCTTTTGCGAGAAGTATCATCGGCACCCAGGCTCAATACGCAACTCTTTGAGATCGACGTACAGGATGCAAGCCCTGCACGGGCAGCAGCCCTCGCCAACGATATTATTGCGACGTTGATCAAACAGCAACAGCAGAGATTTCAGCATGACAATAGTCAGTCGCAGCAGCAGATGCAGCAAGACCTCAGAGTCACTCAACAGAGCATTCAGAACATCACAACTCAAATTTCCGCATTGCAACTGCAACGAGGGAGCCAGAATCAGCTAACTATCTTGCAAACCCAACTGACTAATTTGCAGCAGCACTCTAACCAGCAGCAGGTAGCGTTGACACAGCTTAATTTGTCAGAGGCGCAAAATAGCAATTTTCTAGATGTAGTCCAGTCTGCACAACCTGAGCTAATTGCTGCGCAACCTGACACCCTCCTCAACACGGGCGCTGGCTTCCTGGTAGGCTTGTTGCTGGGCATCTTGCTGGCGCTGCTGTTTGAGCAATTAGACACACGCGTTCGCACTCCAGAAGCCCTTACCCAATTGCTTAACTGGCCGATACTGGCAACCGTCTGGCGTGCTAACTCTTCGAAACGGGAAGGTGTGATCAATCCCAAGGGACATGATATCAATATCGAGGCCTATCGCATCTTGCGAACAAATATTGGGTTCTCAGTTATAGACAAACCATTGCGTTCCCTGATAGTCACAAGCGCTATGCCTCGCGATGGTAAGAGCGCTATTGCAGCCAATCTAGCCATTTTTATGGCCAAGGCGGGGAAAAATACACTTCTCATCGATGCAGACCTGCGCCGTCCAACTCAGCATACTCTATTTGGCCTATCAGCCGACAAAATGGGCTTGAGTAATGCCATATTGTCGTGTAGTATGCCTGGCATGCCCAACACTCCTTCAAAAGCGTCTAGTATGCCGGGTAGACCCAATACTTCTCCTTATCGTCAGCTTCATGCCACTTCTTTAGAACCATTGAATACATTAACTACAACCAACTTTTCACTTGAACCTTTTGTCCATTCGGTAGACATTCCAAACTTATGGGTTATGCCAACTGGACCGCTGCCACCCAATCCTTCGGAGTTGCTTGACTCAAAAGCGATGCAGCGTTTTCTTACCGTGATTGCAAATTGCGGATTTGAGATAGTGATCTTTGATTCTCCTCCACTCCTGGGTTTATCGGATGCAAGCATCCTGGCAGCAAAGGTGGATAGTGCGCTTGTTGTGATCGATACCACGCGATCGACTAAGGGGAAGCTCAAGCAAATGAAAGCAGTGCTGGCACAGACGGGTACTCGTGTGCTTGGCTGTGTAGCCAATAAACAACGTCACAGCCGCAATGACACAGCCTATTCCTACTATTACTCCTATCGCACCGTCGAGCAGAACAGTGAAGAGAAGCATGCGAGGAATGGGCACGCTCCTACTGTTCCTTTCACCCCATCACCGCCAGTATCTCCATCACCATTTGAGTTATGCCAGTTGAAGAAAGAACGTGGTCAAATTAGAGCGTCGGTCAAGTAATCGAAAATGCTGCTTTAAGGTCTAGCGTTTTGAGTACTTTATGACTCCAAATGACATTATTTGGCCGACGCTCTAGGACTACTTATTACCAGGAAAGGGATTTCATGTGAACATGATAGAGCCGATGAACATGGAAGATAAACAACTGGTGCGCGTGCGGGTGCGGGTACGGCGCAAAAAACGAAAGTCCAAAAAGCGTTATGTGCTCGCTGGCATCCTTTTATTTTTGTTCTTAGCTAGCTCAGTCTCCTCGGTGGTTGGCTACCCGATGTACAACACGTACACTGCGCGCTATCACAAGGATCTTTCCCTGGCACAAACAGGAATGCAGCACCTGCAAAAGGCAGGGGCTCTTTTAGCAGCATGGCCACAGCAACCTCTTGATGTACAGCTCACGAGCCAGGCAAAACTTGAGTTTGCTTCTGCGTTGAATACTTTTAATGCGCTGAATGGTGACCTGCAGTCATTGCCGGGATATGCCAGGCAAGTTCCAGGGTATGGCGCAAAGCTGAGTGCTGCTCTCCATATTGTACCGCTTGCCATTACTCTTTCTCGGGCCGGAGTAGCGAGTAGCGATATCTTGCACACCCTTGTTACAGGGCTTCATGACCCGTTGACCCCTCAGGGACACGGCATCACAGGATCAGACCTTGCCGTTGTCGCCCAGGATGTTAAAGAGCTAAGGTCGGCACTCGTATTAGCCACTCTCGAGGTCAATCAATTTCAACCAGGCGATGTGCAGTTCGATCCACGCATTAGTAAATTGGTAGGCACCTTGCATAAAGATGTACCGATGATCCAGGGGTGGCTTGATACTATTGAGCAATTCCTTCCTGTCGCACCTACGCTCCTTGGTGTTGGCACGTCAACAAACTACTTGATTGAGGTACTCGACTCAACCGAGCTACGACCTGGAGGCGGTTTCATCGGGAACTATGGTATTGCCACCTTTTCGGGAGGACGGTTATCGGCTGCTCATATTACAGACGTTTACCTGCTCGATAAGCCTTTTGAATTTGCTGGCAATACGATTCCTTATCCGGCTGCTTACACATGGTTTGACCGGGCACCAGGAAGCTGGAGTTTTCGTGACTCCAACCTCGATGCAGACTTCCCCACGGCGGCACGGTATGGTGAGTTGACCTATATGCAAGAGGGTGGCAACATTCCTGTTCAAGGTGTGATAGCTATAACGCCAGCACTGATTCAGCATGCTCTTGCAATAACTGGACCCATCAACGTTCCTGAGTATCACGAGATAGTAACATCACAAAACGTGATTGCTCTTATCCATTATCATCAACTGGGGCCAGCAGGTGAAGGTAGTTCCTACATTTCTTCGCCAGATGGGCATTCGTCACAACGTAAACGCTTTACAGCACTGTTGACGGACCATTTTCTGGCTCGTGTCCGTCAGCTTTCATCGTCGGCTCTTCCCAAGTTCTTACAACTGATGGTTAGCTCGATGCACTCAAAAAACCTCCAGGTCTATCTCAACTCCCCCATCGCAGAAGATCTTCTTCAACGCTATCATCTCGATGCAGCAATTCGCTCCTCAACTGGTGATGGTCTTTTTGTAGTGGACGCAAACATTTCTCCGAACAAAGCGAATAACTTTATCGTCAATAAGTTGGATGACCAGCTGACCATTGATGCAGAGGGCAATGCTACTCATTATACAACTATTAGCTACGCGTGGATAATTGGAGGTCAATACTATGGTAGTGCTGTCTATCGAGATTACATACGTGTCTATGTGCCACCTGGCAGTATTTTATCCATGCAAGATGGGTGGCAACCACGCGGTTCGGGTAAAGCCTTTGGTCACAGGGTATGGGCAGGCTTTTTCACGCTCGCTTATGGTCAAACTCGCACAATTACTCTCAGATGGACTGTACCTGTTGCAGCCAGGAAGGATGCGCACGGCTGGCATTACCAATATGAAATTCAGCGGCAAGCTGGTGCCCAGTGGACGTTGCACCTGCAAATAACGCTGCCACCATGTGCCGTAATGACGAATACGTGGGGAGGGTTGGTGTCCAGTAGCAGGAAGACAGCCATGCTCACCCAATCCTTGAATGAAGACACGAATGTTGGGATTGACTATACCTGCTGATGAGTTTCCGTTGCAAGTAAACGAGAAACTCCCAAGGAAAGACAGTATGATCGATATACACCTGCATATCTTGCCTGGCGTTGATGATGGGCCGGAAACAATGCAAGAGTCTCTCGCACTGGCGCAAATGCTTGTGCAAGAGGGTATTCACTGTGCCATTGCTACGCCACATTACAACGATGAGTTTCCGCGACGCTCTGCGAAAGAGATTCAATCGCGTGTCAATGATCTGCAACAAAAACTTGATCGCAACGCCATCCCGCTACGCCTTTTTGCTGGCCATGAAGCACTCATTCAGCCTGGATTGGTCGAAGATATCCAGGCCGGACGTCTCGCAACACTCAATGGCAGTCGCTATCTCTTGCTGGAACTGTGGAACAGGACCTGGATTCCTGAAACAGAGCGGGTGATTTTTGAACTGAGGGTTAGTGGCATTGTCCCTATTATTGCTCATCCAGAGCGCTATCGTCCGATTCAGCAGGATCCTGCTCTGCTTCTCACTCTGCTTCGGCAGGGTGCACTAGCTCAGTTGACGGCAGGTAGCCTGGTCGGAATACAGGGAAACACCGTCCGCCGTACTGCTGTAACCTTGGTCAAAAAAGGGTTGGTCCATTGCATTGCCTCTGATGCACATGGTATGCATACACGACCACCATGCGTCGTTCGTGGCCTGAATTGTGTTAAACAGTTGCTTGGTACAGCACGTGTGCATCAGATGATTGAGACGTTGCCGACAGCTATTGCCAGGGATGAGGTGTATAGTGGATGAGCATCAGAGTTTTACGTAGCGGGATGTAGTTATACATGGTACTCACAATGGATGTCACTACATTTCCTCTCAGAGGCTGTGTGTAAAGTGGTTTTGAAGTAGCTTGCAAAGGGCATTGAACAAAAGAAGAGGCATCTCTTGTCAAGTCTCTCCTTGAGCGGTTCGAGATGACCTTTACACACAGCCTCTCATACAAATCCGCGATCTAACGTACAATCTTTTCAGATAAAGAAGAGGCCACAGAAGCCATTTCAAAATTGTATGTCGGTTCGCACATCCGTATCAGATGGTTGGTGCGTGGTACGAGAAATAGCTGGGGACTGTGGCAGGTCCCCTTGCGTGTGTCGCGGTGCTATGCTTGTTGAAGGAGAAAAATTGTGATAGGACGTAAGGCATGGAAGGCGAATAGCTCCAAGAATGGAAGACAACGCTCATTTCTCACAGGGGGGCATATCCCTACTGTCTTGATCGCGCTTCTGCTACTGATGGGGGGGCTTGGAATGCTTATCCCCCGTATTATGTTTAGCATATTTCCAACACTAGATTCCGTCAAGCTTGAAAGAGCGTTCACGTCGTCTGGCACTGCTACTATCTGGGGAGCAGTCATCGGAATTGTGATTATGGTCATCGTTATAGTCTTGCGCCAGGATGAATTGGCTATAACCCTGATTATACTGACGAAACTTTACGTTGATTGGTACTTAGGGCTGACAGTAGTTTCACATTGCATGGCCATTGCGCTCCTGATCGTCTTCTTCCTGGCGCGGTCTTCGCAGCATCCCTGGGTAGAACCGCGTGCGTCGTGGCTGTGGGTATTATTTCTTGGCATGGGTCTTCTTCCAGGCTTCTACGGCTTAAATCTGTCCGATAGTCTCGGCTACTATTTGGATGTCATTTTCGGTGCCCTGATCATCTTCTGGCTGGGGAATATTATTGCTCACGATATGGTACATGTTCGGCGCTTTCTCAAGATTTTTTCTATCTTTGGTACACTCATTGCCATACATGTCATTGTACAGGTGACAACGGGTGTCTTTCTGTTCAAGTCAACGCGCTACGACTTATTTCTGAGCCTGCTGGCGAACAATTTTGAACTGGGTAATTCGGGGGTCGACCGCATTAGCTCATTTCTTGGAGATCCAGACACGGCTGGCGGCTTTTTTGCTATCATGCTCTTTATCCCTCTAGGGCTCTTCGCTGCAAGTTCTTCCTTGCTAGGGAAATTGTTCTATCTTGTGGAAGTGTTTCTCATCGTGCTTGGCTTGTTTTTCTCTTACAGTGGCGGAGGATGGCTAACAGCCATCACAGCCTTGGTTGTCTTTATAGTGCTGGTCGGACGCACTCGCTATCGTTTTCTGCTTGCTTTGTTCTTCTGTGTCGTGGCAGGAGTGCTTGTAGTCGAGTTCCCCTTCCAGGTTAGCCTCCAGTTTCAGCATGCAACAGGACCAGATGAAGCCTCGTTACGCTTCGCTGCATGGCAGACTGGCATAGCAGTCATCCGTGCTTTTCCTTTCACAGGAATTGGCCTGGGTCGCTATGTCTATTTTGAGCGTGCTGGCCCGTATCGCGTCCCAGCTGAGTACATCCATTTATATCATCCTCACAACTCGGTGCTGGAGTTGGCGGCTCTGGGAGGAATACAACTTTCCCTCACCTTTATTGCTATCCTGGTATTGAATATGTATTTTGCATTGCGAGTCTGGGCGTTGGCTGATAAGCGGTCTCGTTCTCTGCTTGCTGGTGGTATAGCAGCCGTTGTAGCGGTGACTGTTAACAGCGTGGCTAACCCTTCATGGACTATTGCTATATTGGCCTCAGTTGGCTGGTTGGTCCTTGGAGTCGTTTCGTCTCCTCTCCTTGAAAAGAGCTTAAAGCGCGAAAAGGTGCAAGAGGAAAATAAGATCGAAATAAGTCAAACGGAATAGGAGAAGTTTGTATGTCCACGTATCATGAAATAGAAACCACCATGAGATTAGTGTCTGAAAACTCTGTCGTGACTTTGTCTACCTATCCTGTTGATATGTCAGCGTACCTTACTCTGGTGCATGGCAGACTTGATGCGACGGGCGTGCCATATAATGGAGACGTAATAGGATACCATCCAACTACGATTGCACAGTATGCGCTTGCCTGCTGGAACTTGTACCTCGCATTTGATGACGAAAATCAGCGGAGTACGTTCCTGGCACAAGCAGATTGGCTTGTTGATCATGAGGTGCTGATCGGCGATGACATTGGTGGATGGCCCATGGCTTTTCCCCTCCCTGAGTTGCATACGACAGGGTCTTGGTTATCTGCCCTGGCACAAGGAAGCGCTATCTCCGTGCTTGCACGCGCCTATCAGCTTACGCGCAAAGAAATCTTTCTTGAGGTTGTACAGCGTGCGGTTCGTACCTTCGAGCGAGATATTCTGGATGGAGGAGTGGCTGCCCCAATTGGAGCGGATGGTGTCTTTTTCCAAGAAGTAGCTGTCTATCCTGCGGCACATGTGCTCAGCAGCTTCATCTTCGCGCTTTTTGGGCTTTATGACTACGTAACGCTTACGGGGAACGCCCAGATCGAAAAATGGATTCATCGTAGCCTTAAGACCATGCACAGTCTGCTTGATGAATTTGATCTTGGCTTCTGGACATGCTCTGACTTACTCAATCGACAGCTTGCCTCCCCTGCCCAGCTTACTTTGCAGGCTATGCTCCTTGAAGGGCTTGCTACCTATTCTGGTTGTGATCATTGCTCGCTGTTGGCTTCACGTTGGAAAAGGTATCAACGCCAGGGTGGATCACGCCTACGTTATTTGGTGACGAGTTGCTGCATCGCCTCGCATCGCGCTCTCTGGAGCCGACTACGCACAAAGCTTTTCCCAAAACTCCAACCTTCACGTTCTCTTCGTATCTGTGTGCCCGTTCCCGCTTTTCCTTCACTAGGCGGTGTGTCTACTGTTGTGGAAGGAATTGATCACGTTACTAAGGATATATGGCAACTCGAGTATTTGACACAAAGCGTCGAAGGGTATCCAAACAAATTTGTCATTCATCAATTCGGGACGAAGGAAATGACTCCATGGCAGTTTCCTCGTGTCTGGTTCTATTGTGTAGCAGGGGCTTGCAAGCTCTTCTCGCTCCTTCGCAATGACCCAGCTTATCAAGTTATTCTACCGCAAGATGGTGTCTTCACATCCGCCTATGCCGCGCTGATAGCCAAATTGGCGGGAGTGCGAGTGGTATGTGTGGAGCATGGAAATTTGACATCCTCGTTCAGTAGTCGTCTCTTTCGCGACGAGAATGTGCGCTTTTTGGCAACATGGAATAGACCCTGGGCTATTCGTTTCCTGGCACGATTGCTCCTTGTGCCGTATTGGCCCTCCCTTCATCTACTGGCTCGCATTTCTATACGCCTTGTCGATCATTTTGTGTTTCCTGGCGTGGCAGGTGATGGTATAGAAGACGCGTGTGCTCGCATTGGAGTACCACTAAGCTGTATTACGCGCTCTACCAATATGATCAATATTGAGCGTCATGTTATCCCTGCTAGTGCGCTAAGGGCAGACATACGCGAGAAAAATGGCATTGCTGCCGATGCCATTGTCATTACGATGGTTTGTCGCCTTGCGCCTGAAAAAGGCATAGAAATCGCATTGGAGGCTATAAGTCAAGTACTCTCTACTCTTTCTCCTGACTTGCGTACACGCACGCGTGTCATCATTGCTGGTGACGGGCCAATACGTAAACAGGTAGAAGAAGATATACGTATGCGCGGATTGAGTCAGACCTGTTTGCTTTGGGGCAGAGCCTCAGAGGAGGATGTCATCTCGATTCTTGGTATGAGCAACATATTCCTATACACGAGCTGGCGCGGGACGGGCTATCCCCTGGCTATCCTGGAGGCAATGGCATCCGGTTGTGCAGTTATTGCTTCAACGGAACCACAGGGAAATAAGCATATGCTCGCCGAAGGACGCGGCCTTACTGTACCTCCCGGGAACGTAGAACAGACAAGTGTAGCCCTTGTACGTCTCTTAAACGACTTAGACCTCTGTCATCGAATGGGAAAATTGGCTAGAGACTACATTGCGGAGCAACATAGTCCTGCTATGCTCAGGCGAACCTTGATGCGGGTAACCTACTGGTCGGCTCTTGATGAGTTTTTAGCTGCGGGGAAAAAGGCTGAAGCCGTTGTAGTTGTGGAAGAGGGCGGAAGCTGACTATGGAATCATCAGTGGATCAACCAACACGAGATGCAAAAGAGACAACGGTACTTGCGCCTTGGAGCAAGGGAGCAGGCTATGCTTCACTCATTCGTACCCTTTGCAAAAGCTTGAGTATCTATGCTCTATCATCATTCGTGTCTCCGCTTATCTCCCTGGTGCTCGCACCGTTTTTGACCCACACGCTCTCTCGTGCCGAATATGGCGCCCTTGCCGTTCTGAACACAGCTATTGCTCTGGTGGCTGGCGTCACACAGCTTGGTCTGAGTTCGGCTTTTTTCCGTGCATACAGTTGCGATTTTGAGTCTCGACGTGATCGGTTGGGTATTCTCTCGACTGCTGTTGTCCTATTGTCACTTATTTCAGTACCCATGACCATCGTAGCGATGATAGCCGCTCCGTGGTTGGCTGTCCTGCTGTTTAACAGTCCTGATCTCAGCGGCCTTGTGAGAATTACTGCCCTGGTCGTCCTCATGCAGAACCTTACAGTACCGGGGTTCTCGTGGTTGCGTGCTGAAAATCGTGCCCTGTTCTATTCGTTTTTATCAATTGTCAATCTCCTTGTCAGCCTGGTGGCTACTATTGTCCTGGTGGGTCTACTCCACATGGGGGCGGCTGGTTCGCTTCTTGCGATAGGGGGAGGCTATATGGTTGTCATGGTGAGTACGTTGCCAGTTATTCTACGCCGAGCAGGGGTGCGTCCCCGTTTCGATATTGCCCGGAACCTTCTGTCTTTTGGGTTGCCCCTGGTCTCTAGTTTCGTATCCGTATGGGTCCTACAGTTATCAGATCGCTATCTACTCAGTCGTTTAGGGTCACTAACTCAGACGGCAAGCTATTCTGTGGCTTATAGCTTAGGTGGGATATTGGGTGCCGTGGTGTTGGGGCCATTTTCATTGGCCTGGCCCACAGTGATGTACGATATCGCCAAAAGAGATGATGCGGCTCAAGTCTTCCGTCTTGTGTTCCGTTGGTACTTCATCGTGTTGCTCTTCACCTCTTTCGGCCTTTTGCTCGCTGCCATAGCTGTGCTCAATCTATTCTTCCCTCCAGCGTATCATGAGGTTGCACCTATTATTCCAGTTGTTACTGTCGCTATCATATTTTATGGATTGTATAACGTGCTCTCGACTGGGATTTCTATCCGGCGAAAAACATGGTTGGCATTCATCTTCATCACACTATCGGCTATCATCAACATTGCTTTTAACGTCGTCTTAATTCCTCTCTACGGGTCAATGGGTGCTGCTGTGTCAACGCTCCTTGCCTACATGGTGCTCGCCTTGACCGTCTACATCGTGAATCAACGCATCTATCCCATTCCCTTCGAGATTGGTCTGTTTAGCGTTGCGCTGTTTATTGGTGTTGTGCTCTACATAGGAAGCAATGTGTTGTCACAGTCTCGAGAGAACTATGTCTCTTGGGGTATAGATGGATGTGCTCTTTGTCTCTACGGATTATGTCTTGCTTTTCTTGGCAAGCTTCCGGCTCATAGCCGCAAGAAGCATATCTCCTTGCAAATGAAGAAAGGTTCTTTATCATGAACATACTCCCTTACAGTGACACGTCCAAAGCGCAGGATGATGTCTCCATACCATCACCAGTCAAGGTGTGCATCTTCTTCCTCAAAGAGGGACTCACAGATGTTCGGACAATGCGGGGAGCCAGCGCGCTTACGGAAGCAGGGTTTGCGGTATCTATTGTAGATGTTACAAGCAAACGCTCTTCCTCCTCCGAGGAAGAGGTACATGGTATCCGCTTAAACCATATTGTGAACCCTGAGTGGTATGTCTCTGCACGTTTCAAGCCCTGGTTTCTTGTCAAAGCGATAAAGATGGTCATTCGCAGCATTCTACGGCTGTTACAGACGCCTGCAGATATCTATCATGCTCATGATGAATTGGCGCTTTTCCCATGTTACATTGCTGCACGGTTACGCCGTAAGCCGCTCATCTTTGAAGCTCACGAGATTCCTTTGTGTGATGATCCGAAACTGACACGCTGGCCTCGACTTCACGCCCTGGCCAGACGTATTCTGAAGCATATGGTGCCCTACTGTGCTGGAGTGATTGTGGTCTCTCCTCCTGTCATCCAGATGATGCGTGATTCCTATCATGCTTCAAAAGTGGTGCTGCTGCGCAATGTTCCGGAGTATCGCACCGTTACAAAAAGTGATCGGTTGCAGCAACGTCTTGGTCTCCCCCCAGAGGTACGTATTGCTCTCTATCAAGGCAATTTCCAAACGAACCGGAGACTTGATGGACTGATCGAGGCAGCCAAATTTTTAGAGCCAAACATTGTGATCGTACTTATGGGAAAAGACTTTGAAGGGAACCAATCTCTATTTGAGTCCCTCATTGCTCGTGAGGGACAAACTGATCGGGTCAAGATACTTCCCCCAGTACCCTATGTCGAGCTTTTGGACTGGACAGCCTCGGCGGATATTGGCCTCACTATCTTTCGACCAGACTACTCGAGCAATATTCGCTTCTGCCTGCCAAACAAATTCTCTGAATATTTGATGGCTGGCTTACCTGTGCTCTCGACTCAACTCGACGTGCTGGTAGAGCTCATCGCCACCTACGATGTTGGAAAGGTAGTGGAATCGCTTGATCCTGAAGATATTGGTAGAGCGATCAATGCGATGATGGGAGATCGTGCTGCTCTAGCCCGTATGCGTCGCAACGCTTTGCAAGCATCCCGAGAGGAATTCAATTGGGAGAAGGAGAAACACCTTCTCATTGATCTTTATCACGATGTCCTGAAAAATCTGTAGGGCACACGATGGTTCACCACCATCATAGATAGAAAAACAGGAGGAAACTCTACTATGAAGGCACTCTTTCGCGTTGACGCTTCAGTACCGAAAGACACTAGCACAGCGCAACCTCCCCTTAAGGTGTGCATGCATCTCATGGGGAGATCCCGCCCAGATATTCGGTTGATGCGTACTGCCACCGCACTCGTGAAAGTAGGGTTTGCGGTCTCTATTATTGATGTTGAGAGCGTACGCACCTGCCCCGTCGAGGAAGAAATTAGTGGCATCCAAATACACCACCTGATCGAGCCTAGTTGGTATACCGCCAGGCGCTTCGAGCCATGGTTTTTCGTCAAAGCTGTGCAGACGTTCATCCGCAGTGTGCTGTGGTTGATTCGGATGCCTGTAGATATCTATCATGCAAGTGATCTTTCAGCGTTACCTGCTTGTTACATCGCCGCAAAGGTCCGTCGTAAACCCTTCATCTTTGAGTCATATGAGTTGCCCGCATCCGTGCCCGAAACGAAAATTGTGTTTTGGCGGTGGTTTGGCTGGCTACTATTACGCCTACTTGCTGTGATATTGCCCGGCACTGGCTGTGCAGGGATTATTGCTGCCTCTCCTAGTTACGCACAAGAAATGCGTCGTCTCTATTGCCCGGCAGATGTGACACTGATACGAAATGTTCCTGAGTATCGCACTGTTGCGAAGAGCGATTGGTTGCGACAGCATCTAGGTCTGCCCTCAAATGTACGTATCGCCCTCTACCAAGGCAACTTGCAGCCTGACCGTGGACTTGATAGGCTGATCCGCGCAGCGGCATTTTTGGAGCGGGATATCATAATCGTGCTGATGGGGAAAGGGATGGGAGGGACTTTGGACCAGCTTGAGTCTCTTGTAGTCAGCGAAGGCGTTGCTGATCGCGTCAGAATCATTCCCCCTGTTCCCTATGAAGAACTTCTCGATTGGACAGCTTCAGCAGATATCGGCTTAATTGTCTATTCACCGGACCATTCACTGAGCGTTCGGTTAATGCAGCCCAACAAGCTCTTTGAATATCTGATGGCTGGATTACCTGTGCTTTCATCTTCACTCGATGCGGTCGTCGAAGTCATCAGAACCTATGATGTAGGACAGGTGGTGCCCTCACTCTCACCTGCGGACGTTGGTGGGGCGATCAGTACAATGCTGGCAGATCATGAGGCACTCGCACGGATGCGCCGCAATGCCTTGGAAGCAGCTCATGAGTTCTGTTGGGAAAGGGAAAGCCAACAACTCATTCGTCTCTACCAAGAAAGGTGCAGCGGAACAATCGTCAATTAATGGGTTGTTAGCGGTCAATAATTTTAGTGCTTGGTGCGCAGTTGGTATCGCAAGCATTTCTCTTAGGAGCACGGCTATCGCTTTCTCAAGCAAGACTTGCTCTGGACAGAGGCGCATCTGCGCGCGCCTGAGCAGGTGGAACGCTGGAGTTGGATCGTGGCGTGTGCCTGCAATCTGTTGCTGCTTGCCAAAGAGCTGGGTCTGGCGAGCACTTATGCCTGGGAAAGCACACAGCGTGCGGTCACCCCTCGGCAGGTTCGTCGCATCATGCCCAGCCTTTTCCACGCGGTTTGGCTCGTCCAGCTGGACGAGCCAAACCGCGTGGAAAATCGCCTGGATGGCCCAAAGGTCGGAAAAGGACGCTCGCCCCACGCTTTCCGGTGGTGCAAAAACCCAAACCAGTGCCGAAAACGCACCGCAAACGGGCCTAAGTGCTGCGTAATCGTTGTCATCGCTCATCCATTCCGACCCTCTTCACACTCTTTCTGAGGTGTCGGTCAGATCGTTGTACCCTCAACGTCAGTACCCACATTCCGCAGTTTAGGGAGAGAAAAAATAGCATTGTGAATACGCAGGACCAAGCAGACGAAGAACCTGCTGATGAAGCGCTTGCAGCCCGAGAACCTGGGTGTGCCAGCGTGACCCAAGGCGGATGTGCAAGAGATCAATGCCTTCAAAACACTGGAAAATCCAGCGCATCGTAGGGCGATTGGTCGGCTTGTTGATTTGATTAGGAAGAGTTTGTTCCGTTGCCACCAATTGGCGACGCAACAGATGCTCGGCCAACCGATACACCAACAAACAGAGCACCATCACGAAGCTCAAAGCAATCACGCGCTCTGGCTTCTTAACGAAGATTGAGGAAGCCAGAAACAAGGAATCTTTGAGAAAACGAAACCCACGCTCCACCCCTCCCTGCTCTTTATAGGTCGAGATCACCTSTTCAKRAGAAAGGCGSTGYKCRTCCASGATGKTRGTTGCCACAATGAAAGCSGCTTTCTTTCTGGCCACAGCCTCCACCGCTTGCTGATCCACCTCAAGTKTGGGAACCAGATACCAYACCRTTTGATKSGGCRTGGCCTCTTTKTGAGGGCGACCACGSTGCTGATASYGCTTCTGTTCTTTGAGGGTRMACGTGGCAAGCAACCAGGATGGKTTTSCTTTGAGMGCCTTTTCCCMKGCRTKKTGCGCRTCYGTTTCGCACCCAAAKGCTTGCTTGGAGAGGTGCCAGAGGCGTTTTTCCCACTSCTGCTGRGTTTTCTTSACCTKKTTCTCCATCTGCTCCTGTGCTGCTTGYASYTGGRYATGCGTTCGCACGATCACCCATCGTTCCTTCCCTTGAGGCARMTCCATKGTGCGKACYMCATMGTCCCCTGACCCATCTGAGAGCGCTTGCCACTGCTCSTCCACRTCCTCCAGTGCGGTTTTKGCGGCAGTGGAGGTTTCKGGAACGCGACTGATCCACCAGATCTTGGCGTCRTTGTAGCTCKTCATRTTGGCYTGRCTGTATCCSCCACTGTCAAAGATGGCAATCCGCTGCTCGTGCTCTTCTGGCACCTGTTCGCGCAGTTGGGTCATCACTTCTTTCACSGCAGCACTCARRTGYTCTTTATCYGAGCTATTGCCATCCARKGGTCKCAGAAAGATCGGMAYATCYCCATCATGGGTGGTGGCCAGTGCKARCATCCATTGYTTGAGATCCKCGCRGTGATCTCGTGAATAGCCATACGTAATAGCTAMYGGMACRGGMKYSCCCTCMTCTTTGGTCGCATAGTCTCCACTCACYGAGAACGAGGTSGTATCWAYATGCAGGTGYTGGGCKKSAATRCCAAAGCGGCGACGRGCTTGCARKGCCAATCYRGCAAASARCGTGGTCACATCRTGYTCGTAGAGCCAATCCAASGTGCGCCCTAAACAGTCATCATTGAGCATATCTGCGGTGATYCCTTCTCCCAACASATGCTCGACKGGTTTGTTCTCAAAGTATTGGGGCACCARGTACARTTGWCGATTACTGAARCCTAGCCCATTCAAGATCATGGCAACGGYGGCTGTCCCCATGCTCACACTTCGACGCTGKTCTCCTGCRCGTTCATCAAGCCACTCTGCTATCCCTGCTTCKCGRCAGACTCCTGCTACTCTTCCCCAATGATCCAGTCTTTCCGTTTGATACTCCACTTCCTGTGACATTCTTGGCCCTTCCCCGTTTTTTCTTCCCTTACTGGAAATCCTTTTTTCCGTCAACCCTCCTGCGGAATGTGGGCTAAAGGGGCAGGTCTCGTGAATTATTGCTGAGTGACGAAGAGACCTTCTTCTGATAAGATAGGATTACGAAAATCAATTCCATCAAAAGAAGGAATCTGCCAGCATGTATTTTACTCCATTGCCTCTGCTCACCGATGAACAACGTCACGATGTGCTGTTGGAGATCTCACTGCTGAGCCTCTCCTAGATCTTTGCCGCCGTCCCTGATCCGCGTTCGCGGCATGGACAGCGCTATGATTTGCCCTTCTTGCTGGTTTGTTTAGTTGCCGCGCTGTTGTGCAATTGCCATTCCTGCGATGCTGTCGGGCAATGGTGTCGTGAGCACCAGACGCTCTTGACGTGCCTCTTCGGCCCCCGTCGCTTTCTCAGTCCAACAGGCTCACTCTCTCGTCGCCTTTTACCTCGTCTGTCGGCAGACTCTCTGGAGCGCGTGATCTCGGCATGGGTCCAGACAAGCCGACCGTCCCACGATGAAGAAGCGGTGGCATTGGATGGCAAAACGCTGCGTGGAGCCGCACCTTCAGGGCAGTCGGCACCTCAACTCCTGGCGTTCTGTACCCATCAGACCCATGCGCACGCTCTTGCAAGCACGCATTGAGCGCAAAACGAACGAGATCCCTGTCGCCAAGTTGCTCTTACCCACCCTCATCGTGAGTCACCGGGTCTATACCGCCGATGCTTTGCATACCCATATTGGCGTTGCGAAAGTCGTGGTGGTCCGTGGTGAGTCCTAGGTCCTGACGGTCAAAGCCAATGAGCCACATCTTTATGCTGATCTCACGACGTATTTTACTGATCCCCAGGTCACGTTTGCCCTTTATGAATGTGATGAGACATGCGACCGCCAGCACGGGCGTATCGAGCGTCGGAGCATTCGGGTCACGTGTGCGATGAATAGCTATCTCTCCCAGTGGCCGGGCATTGCCCAAGTCGCGCAGCTGACGCGAACTGTCACCAAGGATAGCAAGACCAGCCATGAAATCGTCTATCTCATTACCAATCTGACTCCCATTCAAGCCAGTCCGCGCCGTTTACTCGACTTGATACGAGGACATTGGAGCATTGAGAACAGCTTGCATGACGTGCGTGATGTGACGTTTGCTGAAGACCATTGCCGCATTCGGACTGGGAATGCACCTCATGTCCTCGCTGCCGTGCGTCATCTCGTCGTGACCCTGCTTCATCGGTCTGGTGCTTCGTCTCTTGCTGCTGCTCGACGCCATTTCGCCTATCATCCTCGACAAGCTCTGGACTTTCTCCTCTCTGCTGCACCTGCCCAGCAATAATTCACGAGCCCTGGTTGCGGGGGTGCGTTTCATTTTTTTGCACAGACCTCCTCTGGACGCGCAGAGGTGGAAGGTGGGTGTCTGAGAAAAGGTTTGCGCCAGCAATAGCCAGCGCCAAGGCGACGAGGCGGGTGCGCCGCCCTGAGAGCAACCGGAGGTTCGGTGGAAGTCTGAACAGGCGGGTGAGACAGCCGATACCCCCGCGCTCCCCAGAAGACGAGCATCCAAAAGGCGCTGGTCAGGCGCTGCTGGCTCTCTGCTCGCCGACGGCTTGTGCGCAACGCTTGTCGATGAGCCACCGCTGTCGCCCAGGTCTGGTTCCACTGCCGATTGCAGACCGCGTTGCGGAGCACCAGCATGGGATTGACGTTCTGTCGACCCCAGCGCATGCCAGCCCCTTTGAGCCGTGCTTCGACGACCACCTTGTTGGCGCTTTCCACGCTGCCCGAACCAATGGGCCAGCCTGCTTGCTGATAGGTGGTACTGCCTGTGCGCTTCACGCTTGTGCAAGTAGCTCAGTTTCTCCTGGACGATGGGACTGGGATAGCGAGCACCCAACCAATTCAGGTGGGTGAGCACTCGCTGGGGTCCCTGGTGCTTGAGCCGGTGCAGCACTCCCTCCAGCCAGCGAGACGGCAGTCTGCCTCCTGCTGCCTGCACGGCCTGCCCAATCGCATGGATGTATTCGGCGCCATGGGCAAAATCCAAGATGCGCACCGCATCTGCACGCTGGTAGTCCACCAGCCCTTGGAGCCACTGCGCTCCATCCTGCACGGCACACACCGCTGTGGCCCGTTCCATCCCCCGCCGATACGTTTCCACCACCGCTGCCTCTGCAAACCGCGCGGCGTCCGCCAGCCGCGAAAAGGAGGAGAACTGCTCAAGACACACCTCCCCATGCGCGTTGTGCGTGACCTCTCCGATCGTCAGCGTCTTGACTTCCACCCACTCGCCTCCCACCAACAGCACAAAGGCTCCATCTCCACTCATCGCTTGCTTGTCTGCCCCTTCAGGCGCTAGGGGCACCTCCTGCTTGAGACGCTCCTGCTCACGCTCACACACCGCCAGCGCTGCCTCCCCGCTCGCCAGGGTGGCGCGCCGCACCGTCGCCTTGCTCACTCGCACTCCCAGCAGGTCTTCCAGCACCTCCTGCGCTGACTCAAAAGGCATCCAGCTTGCCAGCCCCACCCGCGTTTCCTCCGCACGCGGCGTCACCCCTCCCGCCAGCAGTCCCAACTGCTCATAAAGGCGGGAAAAAAGCCTCCCCCACAAGCAGGGCAGGTCCCATAGGGGCGCGTCACTTTGACCGCTTCCCCTCCCGTCGTTTGGATGACGCGCGTCTGCTCTCCACGCGCCCACAGCGGCTTGCCGCACGTCGCACACCTCGGACGCTCCTCCTCTGGCTTCTGGCTCCAGTCCTCACCCTCACCCAACTGCACCAGGTCCTGGCTCAGTTGTGCTCGCACCTGGTTGATCTGCTCATCCACCGCCGCTTCGATCTCGGCCCACGTCGCTTGCGGATGCTTTTTCCTCCATTGGGTCATCCCCAGCACATCTCGCAGTCCTGCGCTCACCTGTTGCATCTGCGGGCTTCGCTCCCCTTTGTTCTTCTTGGCTTTCATGCTCTCGTCTCTCTTTCCTGGTTTTTCTCTCTAGTGTATCACCTCCCGCCTTTGTGCAAAAAAATGAAACGCACCCTGCTCGTGTTTTAACAAAGCTGACATTTCATTCACAAAAATCTTGCTCTTCCGGCGTTCATATATAAATTGCTTTCCCATGTTTTTTCTGTTCTTCTTTCAGGAGAACTACCTCTATTTTCAGATGGAGGTTGTCCTTCTGAAATATTGGCTAGCCACTGTCCTCGCAAGGAGCATACGTATGGCATATCGTATTGGACAACAAATAGGTAATTATCGTCTCGTTCGCCAACTCGGCCGGGGATCATTCGGAGATGTCTATCTCGGTGAGCACCGCTATCTCAAAAGTTATGCCGCGCTTAAAGTCCTGCAAGTCTCTCTTGCGAACGAGAAGGATGTACAACGCTTTCTCGCCGAGGCTCAGACAGTCGTGCGCCTCAGACATTCTAATCTCATACGTGTGCTTGAATATGTTGTAGACCGTGGCACGCCTGTGCTGGTGATGGACTATGCTGCGGGCGGCACAATTCGTCAGCGTCATCCTAGTGGCTCGTATCTCTCACTAGCGACAACGGTCACCTATGTCAACCAAGTGGCTGCTGCCCTTCAATATGCTCATAATCACTCTGTCATACATCGCGATGTCAAGCCAGATAACATCCTACTTGGCTCTAACCATACACTGCTACTCAGTGATTTCGGGCTAGCATTGTTTATACCATCACCCGAATTGCTCAGTACACAGGATATGGCTGGTACACTACCCTACACAGCACCAGAGCAACTGCAAGGCAGACCCTCTTTTGCTAGCGATCAGTATTCGCTTGCAATAATCGCCTATGAATGGTTAAGTGGAGAGCGTCCTTTTCATGGGAATGCATGGGAGATTATCAATCAACATATCATGGCCGAGCCGCCACCTTTACGGACGCAGTTCCCTGAGTTACCCTCTGCAGTAGAAGATGTGATCCTCAGAGCGCTGGCAAAGGAGCCGCAGAAACGCTTCACGAGCGTACAAGCCTTTGCGCTGGCATTAGCACATGCCAGCCAGGAGAGCCACGTTCACAATGAAGTTGACTCTGAGATCACTGTGCCACTCAAGGCTATCACAAAGATACCGCTCGCGGCTATTACCTCTGACCAGAAGACACCTTCCGATCCACGGACTCAGCGGCAAGTTTTCCTTTCAGCTACACCTGCTGATAGTGCATTTGTTGCACATTTGAAGGCCGACTTAAAAGCACATGGAATACTTTTCTCAAACGAGCGTCCAGACATGGACGCGGATGCTGATGACCAGGAAGAAACCATACGACATGCCATTCGCGCAGCCTACATTGCTCTGGTAGTACTCTCTCCACACACGCAATCCTCACGCACCATCAAAGAACACATGCGTATCGCCAATATGTATGGGCGGCGCATCGTCTTTGTCTGGGCAGGGGGGAACGAAGTCGCGCCGCTACTTCCTATTCCCGACTCATGGGGAAAAACCGCGGTCATCGATGTGTTTGATGCACGTGGAGCGGCCTATAAAACGGCGCTCACTAAAGTCGTCGCTTGCATTGGGTCAGATGCAGCAGAGATAGATACGCTGCCAGACCCCGCTTTTGGGGATGCCCAGCATGAACCTCGCAATCCCTATAAAGGACTGCGTGCCTTTACAATAGAGGAGGCCAATGATTTCTTTGGGCGCGACACACTCATTGATGAGATGATTGGAAGCCTAAGAAAAACAGCGGTGATCGAAAGACCTAACATAGCGGATGCGCGGCTTCTAGCTGTGATTGGGCCGAGTGGCTCCGGTAAATCAAGTGTCGTCATGGCTGGCTTACGCCCAAGGCTACAGGCAGAAGCTCTTCCTGGTAGTCAGCGACGGATATACCTTCATCCTCTTGTACCGGGCAAACGCCCTCTCGAATCACTAGCGCTCACACTCGTACCATTCTTGCCAGAGAAAAGTATGAAGAGCATCCACGAAGACCTGGAAGACGATTCGATGCGTGGGTTACACTTGCTTGCAACGAGCATAGTCAAACACGCGGATACAAAAGTGTTACTCATTCTCGACCAGTTTGAAGAGATATTCGCTCAACATGTGTCTGAAAAGGAACGTCGGCACTTTATTGATCTCCTCTTAACCGCTGTCACAGAGCCGCAAGGGCCTACCATCACCATATTGACACTGCGAGCCGATTTCTATGATCGGCCAATGCGTTATCCAGAACTAAGCCGATTGATAGAAGCACATCACATATCTGTGTTGCCAATGGAGCTTTATGACCTACGAGCCGCTATTGAGGAGCCTGCCACACAGCCAGACGTGCAATTGGCTTTTGAGAGCACCCTCGTTGGTGATCTCCTCTTCGAGACCCAAGGACAGGCTGGAGCACTGCCCTTGCTAGAATTCACACTCTATCAATTATTCCAGCGTCGTGAAGGTCACTGGTTGACTCAACGTGCCTATCAAGAGATTGGTGGGGTGCAAGGTGCCCTTGCAAAACATGCTGAGGCTACATATGCCGCTCTCGCCTCAGAGGAGCATCGCACATTGGCACGAAGCTTGTTCTTGCGCCTCATCGACCCAGGTATCACTGAGCAAGATACCACACGCCGACGTGCACCTATGACCGAACTCTCACTGCCCGACGAGAAGCAAACGCTCATCATGGGTGAAGTGGCAGACGCCTTTGTTGCCGCCCGTCTCCTCATGACGAACGAAAGTGCCGGAGAGGTCACGATTGAAGTGAGCCACGAAGCCCTCATCCGCGAATGGACACGGCTCTCTGTCTGGCTGCGCACAGCACGAGAAGACATCATTTTTCAACAGACTATTAGCGCGGATGCCAGCGATTGGGCACACCATGGAAAACTAGTAGATCGATTGTACCGGGGCACAAAACTGACTGAAGCACAGAACTGGGCGGAACGGAACGCTCCAAGCAACAATGAGGTGGCATTTCTCCATACCAGCATTACTGAACATGAGAGACAAGAGCAAAAGGAACACACCCGTCAAGTACAAGAACTCACCTTAAAGCGGCAAACCGTGAACAGGCTCCGTGCTCTTGTCGTAGTGCTCACACTGCTGTTAGCCGTGAGTGTCGTGTTTGCTTCCGTGGCCCAAACCCTGTTCATAACAGCGAACAACGCTACGGCATCGGCCCTTGCTCAAGGAAAAAATGCCAGATCGCGTGCCTTTGCAGCACAAGCATACTTCGCCTTAACAAAAAATCAGGTGGATACTGCTCTCTTGCTCAGTACTAAAGCGAATCAGGTAGACAATACGTTTGATGCCCGCGACAGCCTCTTGAATGCACTGCAATATAGTCCTCATCTTCTCTCGATCCTTCAGGCACCTACACCACCAGCATCTCATGTAGAGATTCTTCCTGACAATCAGACGGTTCTCTCCTTTGATGTGAACGGAGATGTCATCTCCTGGAACATGCATACAGTAAAAGGTCCCACATCCCATCTTGATTTTCGGGGCAAACTCAGTTTCGTAGCCGATTGGGCGCTCAGCCCCGATGGACAACTACTGGCCGGCGCAAATAGTCAGGGTGTGTGGCTATGGGATATGAAGACAGGAGCGAGAATTGCTCAGTTAGAGCCTTCAGATGGCGTGTTTGCCGCTAAGCCTCTCGCCTTCAGTCCAGATGGGACTCAGCTTGCTGCAACCCGTTGTCTCGCGCATGACGCAAGCAATACGTGCACAAAAAGCGGCATCTTCTTATTGAATGTAGCGTCCCGGCAACCTATCGGCCAACCACTCACCATCAGCTCCTCTCTCATCACTCAGCTTGCCTTTAGTCACGATGGGAAAACATTGTTCTCAAGCTCACGAACGTCGGTGCCAGGACAAGCGAATGGAGGTATACAACTCTGGAATGTTGCCTCTCAAACCGCTCTGACACGCAATTTCGCGGTCATTACCAAAGACATAGTAGCCTTTGCCATCAGCCCAAATCAAAAGACACTCGCCATCAGCGATGGCAACGATACTATCTCGCTCTGGGATGTTGCCACCCAAACCGCTCAAGGGGCGCCACTCAATGCAAAAGGCGTGCAACAGCTTGCCTTTAGCCCCGATGGAAAGATACTTGCCGCAGGCAACACAGACAAAACAGTTCAGGTATGGAACATTCCAGCTAGCTCTTCCTCAGATGTCCCTCTTACCCTTCTTGGTCACAGTGATACTATCACCAGTCTTGCCTTCAGTCCCGATGGAAAGACACTTGCATCGAGTGATGTTCATGGTGCAACATTCTTATGGACGATGGAGTCGAGGAATGCTCTCTATCAGGAGATCAGCTCTACGGACAAAGTGCTCAGCACTACCTTTAGTCCTGACGGGAAGGTCATAGCAGCAGGTGATACGAAAGGCACAGTTACCCTGCGCGATGCGACAACGGGGAACCAGCTCACCACATTGGACGCGACGCTGGACCCTCTCATTCCCGCGAGCAGCAACAGCTTATCCGATAGTCCTCTTACTATTGAGAGTATCACGTTCAGTCCCGATGGCTCCATCCTAGCTGCCGGTCGGTCCGATGGCATGGTTTTCCTTTGGAATGCTACGACTCTGCAACCAATTGCCCATTTTCACGATGAGAAGAACCTGACAACGCTCGTCTTCCGTCCCCACGCTCGCATGCTGGCAGCTAGCTATAATACTGGCGTAATTCTCCTCTGGGATATCGACACAGGGCGCATTCTGCAACACTTTGTGCACTCTCAGTCCAATAGCGATATGTCATCTACAATCGCCTTTAGCCCAGACGGAAGGATGCTGGCTTCCGGCTACAACAACACAGTGATCTTCTGGAATCCCACCACGGGTAAACAGATTGGTCAGCCACTTACAGGACATCAAGCGTTTGTCAAAAGTGTGGCATTCAGTCCTGATGGACGTACGCTAGCCTCGATTGATAGTACAAGTACTATCTTGCTCTGGGATACTAGCATGATGAAATCTATAGGGCAACCCTTTGTGAACAGTGATCCAACTATTCCCGCGGAATTGCCGTTTCAAAGAGGGTTGACATTTAGCCCTGATGGAAATCTTCTAGCAGCAGGGGGGGATCAATCAGTGACACTCTGGGATATAACAAAACACGAGCGTCGCGCCCATGCTTTCCATACTCCTACAAGCGTCCTGAGTAACTATATAAGAGGAGTAGTATTCAGTCCTGACGGTCAACACCTCCTTACCATCTCTGACACGAACTCAGCGAACTATACGCTTACCTTGTGGAACATCAATGTAGCATCGTGGCAATCTCGTGCGTGTAGCATTGCGAACCGTAACCTCACTTTGGATGAATGGAACCGCTTTATAGGTGACGAGCCATATCAGAGCGTATGCCACAATATCCCTATTGATGGCTCCGAAATTCGCGCAGAACTCAGGCAAGCCCATGCCGATGTACAAGCTGGGAACAAGCAAGCAGCAAGAGCGAAGTATATACAGGCAGTGCAAGAAGCAACTCCAATCGATGATGCTGATCTTTCAAACACCATTTGCTGGGCAGGCAGCACCGACCAGTTCGCACAGGAGGTTCTATCGGCATGCGAACGCACACCAATTCTGAACCCATACAATGGAAACTACAATGACAGCCGTGGCGTTGCACGAGCAGCAACGGGAAACTATCGTGGCGCGATTGCAGATTTCAAGGTCGCCATCCAATGGATAACAAATGAACAGTTTCAGATACAAGATATGAGCACACAACAGCTCGTAGATGAGCGGAACTCCTGGATACAGAAACTACAAGCGGGGCAGACTCCATTTGACGCAAAGACATTACAGTCGCTACGAGTAGCTACCAGTATAGACAAGTAGCTTCCACAAATAGCGACCTACACTGGCATATACTGAAACACACGAACATATTAAAGAGTGCGACAAGAACCAAAGGGTCAGGTGTTCGCGAACACCTGACCCTTTGGTTCTTGTCGCACTCTCTCATCAAGGTAGGCAACCTGGAGGAACCGTCATATTGGCACAAGGATCCGCCAACAAGGATCGGACACGCTGCTTCAATCCCGCCCTGATATTTGGATCATTCGAATGACTGACGATGTAACAATCCCGATACACTTCGTCCTGCCTGGGGCTACATACAGTAAGCGAAAAGATGCCCACTTCAATAATAATGGCAGCTGTACGTATTAGCTGAAAAGGACCCGGCATCCCTACTACACTCGTTGTGACATCCTCAAACTCAGTCCAGACAAGAGGATTTGGGAAGCGGATTGTATGCCAGAGCTTCTCATCTTGGGTCAAGACACTTATATGCAAAAGCCCTTCTTTCCCACCGGTACAGTCAACAGAACTCAGAGAACCAGGGTCGCCCGCCAGAGCCTTGACATTGTCAAAGGTAGCTTGCCAGCTGGGCGGTGCTGAAGAGCGTATGGTATGCCAGAGCATCCCATCACTGCTCTGGGCGAGGACATGAAGGTCTGTAGCTCCCTCAGCTAGTGATACATCTGTGAATGGTCCTTGAGCACCAGTAGATAGCGTTTCCACATCCTCGAATGGAGTCCAATTATTATTCTGAAAGGAACGCATGGTATGCCAGAGTTTTCCGTCCTCAGTCACACCACAAATGTGCAGGTCATTTCCCACTCCTGCACAGTCGATACTGATGAAAGATCCCGGGGAGCCTATCTCTGGTAACGCATTCACATCTTCAACTCTCTCCCACGACCCATCTTTGTGAAGGACAGTATGTAGGATATGCTGTTCCCCATATGCTATCAAGGCAAGGATACAAATGTGCAGGTCACTACCTACTCCAGTGATCTTTACGTTCAGAAGTTCACCACCTAAGTCCCCCAGATGAGGCGTGATATCCTCGAATGGTTGCCACCCCAACTGAGAGGGAACAGTATGCAACAGCTTTCCCTCGTCAGTGATACCGCACATATGTAAGTAACTCGCAAGAAGCTCGCTTATATATGCACTATCTACGCTGACGAATGGTGTATGACTACCCGCTCCCTTTTCCTGCACATCTTCCCAGGCAGTCCATGCTTCTGTGGACTCCTTTATAGTGAGAACCGTATGCCAGAGATTGCCGTCATTTGTTACACCAAAGCCGTCTAGGTGCTCGTTCACGATAGTATCTCCTTTCATCATCTATTAAGCTGCGTACGTGTATCATATTAGCAATAGATGTGCTAACACAACATATCACATCCATATCGCATTCATAACTATATACGTTTCAGCCCTCACTATTTCGTATATCTCATTATTCAAGTGACGAGGGAAAATGTAATGTTCAGATAACACTAGAGACTAGTTTCGTGGGAGGGGCGCAAGGAATACTTTCTTGCACCCAATTATTGCCTAGCTTGCATAGTTCAAACCTTTTGCCCTATTATCGATGTATTACAACATTGTTTCATGATACGCGAGAGGATATACATCAATGCCCGGGTCGCTACGCATTGCCAGAATTGCTGGAATTGACATTTACATTCATGTAAGTTGGCTCATTATTCTTGTGTTTCTTACCTTTTCACTCGCTACCAGTTGGTTCCCCGCAACGTATCCGGGGTATTCTGCGCCAACGTACTTTCTTCTTGGTGTTATCGCCGCACTACTTTTGTTTGTCTCTGTATTGCTTCACGAACTAGCTCACTCCATTGTTGCTCGTGCTCGTGGTTTACCAGTCCATAATATTGTTCTGTTCATCTTTGGCGGAGTTTCAAATATTGAACAGGAGCCACAAACAGCGGGAACTGAATTTTTTATGGCCTTTGTTGGACCTCTCACGAGCCTTATCATAGGCGCATTGTCTTATGGATTATTAGCATTGCTCAGAGGCAGTCATTCGCTCATTGAGCCTATCCTCTCCTATCTTGCAGTAGCAAACATACTGCTTGGCATCTTCAATCTGATTCCAGGCTTTCCCCTTGATGGCGGACGGGTACTACACTCGATTATCTGGAAAGTAACGGGTAATGCTCAGAGAGCAACAACGATTGCAACGTTTGTCGGACAAGCTTTTGCGTACCTCTTCATTCTGTGGGGTATTCTGTTCTTCTTCACAGGCTCCATTTTCAATGGCCTGCTCATCATCTTTACAGGTTGGTTCTTGCTGAACGCCGCACAAACCGCCCGTACTCAGTCCACGCTTGATACTGCCTTTCGCGGCGTTACCGTTGGTCAGATCATGAACACCAATACTATGACAGTTCCTGCTAACATCTCGTTGCAGCGGTTAGTCGATGAATACTTTCTTCCACAGGGACTTCGTTCAGCACTGGTCATGCAGGCTGATCAACTAGCCGGTTTAATCACCTTGAGTGACATTCGTCACGTACCACGAGAGCAATGGTCACAGACTCCCGTTGGTTTGGCAATGATACCCGTAGAACGTCTACATACAGTGACTCCACAGCAAAGCTTGAAAGAAGCATTACCACTCATGACAGGACAAGATGTAAACCAACTGCCCGTTGTGCAAGATGGAAAGCTTCTTGGCGTCTTGACCAGAGACGGAATTATGCGGGCCTTAGAGGTGAGGCGTAGCCTTGGGCYGAATCGAAACAAAGCCGCATAGTTATCAGTAAGCACAAAGAGAAAGCAGCATAGCATACCATGCTGCTTTCTCTTTGTGCTTACTGATTCAAACGGGAGGAGGCAATGACACAAGCAGTCCAGCTAAGATGAGGATACCAGCAAGCACAAGCGCCTCTACAAGCCACCAGCGTTGCTGATAGACCTGACGAGCACGTCTCCCCAGCAGTACTAGCAATATCACAAATAGCAGCACAATACTCTTGGCAGTCAGCACTATTCCATAAGCGTTTGTGAACAATGCAGACGGTTGAGGAAGACGTAAATACGCCATCACAATACCGGTCGCGGCCAGTTCGACGACTGCGGCGAGAGCTAAGCCACTAAAACGGAGCACAATCTCATTACGATGCATGTGCAGTCCTTTGATGCTTATACTGCTGAGTAGCGCTATCAGACCGCCGATCCATACTCCCATCGCAGCAATATGCAGGGCAGTTGCACAGATAGCCAGCCATAATGGCGTTGAAACGACTGCATGGCTGGCCTCACTATCTACTACAGCAAGTGCAAGCCCAAGCACCAGTGTACCTGTGACAACTCTGTTCGTAAACCTCGCATCGTCCCTAGCGATCCCAACAAGAATCCAGAGCAAGATGGCAGCACCAAGGCGTTGCGCCAATACGCGCCCAAAACTAGATGTCAGCAACGTCGCCAATACGTTGGGATCAAACCATGCCACGGCACCCAGGCTTACCACTTGTGCGAGTAAGGCCAAAGGTTCAGCACAGACTAACACGAGGATACCAATTTGCACCAGTCGCCATATGCGTTGCTCTACTATTTCGTGCTGCTCAAGAGCAAGCGGGCGCAATACTAATTGACGAAAAGCCAGCACCCCAAAACCTAACGCATAGCCAAGGAAGTGGAACCAGCGTGCTACTACTTGGAGAAACAGTCCCAAAGGAGATACGCTCTCTTGACTGACCGTAGCGGCCCACATACCGCCCGTGTGCTTCACGCTAAACGTAAACAGCCCACTGGCAGGGTCGGTATCCTGGGAAATAACCTGCCACGTCACTAGATAGGTGCCTTCGCTAGCAGCATCGATATGCACAGACAAGTTCGCGCTGTTCGCTCGTACAGGCCCACGGACCGCAGTTTTGCCAGAAGGCGCCAATACCATCACCGTCTGACCAATGATCTGTACTGGCTCAGAGAACCAGAGATGGACCATCATAGGCGTTGTTGTCAGCACACTTCCATCCTGTGGATTAGAGTGTAGCAAGATAGCGTGTGCAGCATGAGCAAATACAGGAGCAGGTCGTGTACAGAACAACAACACTGCTCCTAGAATGACGATGTATATCCGCCATAATTTTTAGGCAAGGGCAAGCATACGCTCAAGGGCAACACGCGCCCAATATACCGTCTCTTCATCAACGCTGACCTGATTGATGACCTCGCCCTTCACTAATCCTTCAAGCACCCAGGCGAGGTAAGCAGGATGGATACGATACATGGTAGAACATGGGCAGACAATTGGGTCCAGGCAGAAGATGAACTGTTCGGGGTGCTCCTTGGCAAGCCGATGCACGAGATTGATCTCAGTAGCTACTGCCCATTGGCTACCCGTCCGCGCCTGTTCAATCTGCTGAATGATAAACTCGGTTGAACCATACAGATCAGCGGCGGCAACCACTTCGCGGCGGCATTCTGGATGCACGAGTACCTTAATCCCTGGATACTCCGCACGCGCCTTCTCAATCTGCTGCACACTAAAGCGCATATGTGTGGTGCAATAGCCCTTCCAGAGAATGATCTTAGCACACTCAATCTCTTCCTCAGCATCCTCACTTGCCATCGGGTCCTTGGGATTCCAGACGGCCATCTGTGCTTCCGGAATGCCATATTTGAGAGCGGTGTTGCGTCCCAAGTGTTCATCGGGGAAGAACAGCACGCGCTTGCCCTGAGTGAAAGCCCATTTGATCACAGATGGTGCATTAGATGATGTGCATACGATACCATTATTGCGCCCACAAAATGCCTTGAGGTTAGCCGCAGAGTTCATATAGGTAACGGGAATGATAGCGGCATCTTCTCCTAGCCGTTCGGCGAGCATCTGCCAGCACTCTTCGACCTCGGCAATATTCGCCATGTCTGCCATTGAACAACCTGCCGCAGGATTAGGCAGTATCACTTTCTGGTGAGACCCACTCAGGATATCGGCACTTTCAGCCATAAAGTGGACACCGCAGAACACAATATAATCAGCCTGCGGACGTGCCGCCGCAAGTTGTGCTAACTTGAATGAATCGCCACGAAAGTCAGCATATTTGATGATCTCGTCGCGCTGATAGTGATGGCCTAGTATCACCAGTTGCTCACCCAATGTCGCTCTGGCAGCGGCGATACGTCGGTCTAGTTCCTCGCCATCCATTTCTGCGTAGAAGAGTGGAATGTTGTCGTTCCGTTTGGACAGGTCATGACGAGCACGCGTATGCGGTGTGAGCAAGGGAAGAATGCGGGTTTCCTGACTCTCGGCACATTCAGATTGTATAATAGGTAGAGTAACCATTGGCTTTCCTCCAATCACGCAAATTCGAGCGAAACATCAAAATTGGGGGCCGAGTGCGTCAGAGCACCAAGCGAGATGAAATCGACGCCAGTTGCGGCAACAGCAGCGAGTTTGGCGGCATTGGTGCCGATACTACCCGATGCCTCAATCAAAACGTGCGGTGCATATTGACGAATGTAGGCCACGGCACCACGCATCATCTCTACATCCATGTTGTCTAACAGCACAACATCAGCAGATGCCGCTAACGCCTCACGCACTTCTGCCAACGTTTCACACTCGATCTCAATCTTGAGCAGGTGCGGAGCCATTGTGCGTGCTGCACTCACGGCTTGCATAATGCCGCCCGCCGCTTTAATATGATTGTCCTTAATCAACACACCATCGCTTAAACCAAAGCGATGATTATGACCACCACCCATCTGTACCGCAACCTTTTCCAGACGACGCAATCCAGGCGTCGTCTTGCGTGTATCGAGAATACGCGCTTGCGTTCCTTCAACAGCCCGCACACACTGAGCCGTAATAGTGGCAATGCCTGAGAGATGCCCCAGGAAGTTCAACGCCACACGTTCCGCACTCAAGATAGAGCGAGCTGGACCACTGATATGCGCCAGAATCTCCCCCGTTTGCACACTAGTGCCATCTTGCGCCAGGAGTTCTATTGCAATGCGCTGATCGAGTGTATGAAAAACATCGGCAGCCAGACTCAAACCGGCAACAACACCCGCTTGCCGTGTGATAATAGTGCCCGAAGCCTGCTGCGTCTCTGGCACCGTGCTCAATGTGGTAATATCTGCCGTGGCTCCGTCTTCTTCCAAAGCACGCTGAATAAGTTCTAACGAGGACTTGAACATGAGACCTCCTCACGCATATGCGATAATCCATAGGGATAGCTCTGCTGAAAAGCAAAGTGATGATTGTTCAGGCCCTCATCCAGTGCCTGATAATCAAGCCGCCAATGACTACCCCGACTCTCGCACCGTTCTAGAGCCGCCAGAATGACCAGTTCCGCCACCTGAAGCATGTTGGCGGTTTCTATCAACGCGATGTGGTAGGGGCCTGATTGATCGCGCCCGTCGTCCACATCGTCAACGTCGCCGAAGAATCCACGCCCCAGGACGGGCGCCATAAATGTGGCCCCTACCACGGTAATGTCAAGACGCTGATTCAGCTCCCGTATTCTACATTGCGCTTCTAACAACCCATCCCGTTCACGGCACAGTGACACGTACTGCCACATCACCTGACGCAGTTCGCGCCGCACCTGCACGATTGTCTGCTCATCCATAGCTGTAGATGATATGCTCTCTTTTGGCATAGTAGCAACATCTATTGTTGTTATGTTCTGTCGTGATACATATACATCTTTCATGCCTGCTTGCTCATTGAGGTGATCGGCAATACGCACACCGTACACCAGTCCTTCAAGCAAGGAGTTGCTGGCAAGACGATTTGCCCCGTGGACTCCTGTGCAAGATACCTCACCTACTGCATATAAGCCAGGAATAGTGCTACGTCCGTAGGTATCAACTAAGACACCACCCATACAGTAGTGAGCTGCAGGAGCAATGGGTAACAAGTCACGCGCTAGGTCTAACCCTTGCTGCTCACAAACAGCAGAAATGTTGGGGAAGCGTGCATGCATCTTCTCTGCTGGCAGATGACGCAAATCGAGATACTGATACTCCGTATGTTCGCTTAACATCTCATTCAGAATAGCTCGTGCTACTACGTCACGCGGCGCAAGCTCGGCCTGTGGGCTATAGCGTACCATAAAGCGTGTACCCGCGTGATTACGTAGGTAAGCACCCTCGCCGCGTACGGCTTCTGAAATGAGGTGCGAGGTCCCTTCAGCAACCATCACTGTTGGATGGAATTGCATAAACTCTAGGTCGGCCAACGCCGCACCTGCATTCCATGCCAGCGCCAGTCCGTCAGCGGTCGCTCCCGCCGGATTCGAGGTGTGCAGCCATAAACCTCCTGCACCTCCGTTTGCCAAAACAGTTGCACCCGCAGTGAGGGTAAAAGATTGACCATCTCTATTCATTGCTTGCAGACCCATACACGCACCATTGGCTATAAGAAGGCGTTGGACGAAGGTTTCTTCGTATAATGTAACTGAGGACCACTCGCGCAACGCTGTTGTTAAGGCTCGCTCAATTTCTGCTCCGGTTGCGTCTCCATCTGCATGCAGCACACGCCAACGACTATGTGCTCCTTCACGTCCCAACAACAAGCCATCAGGGGTTGCATGTGCAGTGCTCCCCTCTGGCGCTCTATCAAACTGTACGCCCATCTCAATCAACCAGCGCACGGCGGCAGGTCCCTGCTCTACTAGCACGCGCACGGCTGCTTCATCACAAAGGCCCGCTCCAGCTGCCATCGTATCAAGAAAATGTAATTCAGGACTATCATCCGCGCCTAATGCTACTGAAAGGCCGCCCTGAGCATAACGTGTATTACTCTCGCCAAGTAATCCCTTAGTGAAAAGAGCAACACGCTTCTGCCTAGATAGACGTAAGGCAACCGAGAGTCCCGCAATACCGCCCCCTATGATCGCTACATCATAGGCTGGGGGAGTAGCGGCTTCTCCTCTAGTTGACATCATACTTACTCTCCTTTGAATAAGTGTACAATGTACACTTACACAATAGACAAAAAAGAAAAGGTGTCTTTCGTACACTAAGTCACAGTATACCCGATTTTTGACGGATTGTCCAGCCTGAATTGCGAGGAAGCGGTTTGTTTCCTCGCAAGTTTTGCCCGTAGTGCTGTCCAGTTTTGCCTAACAAAATCCAAGCGCTATGATGTCAGAAATAGGTTCTCCATCAGGTTTCGTGAAGCAACAAGATCAAAAATTCTAGAGAGTGCAAAAGTATCGGATTTTGCTCTAACCTCTCAATGCAGGAGATAATGATTGAGTCACATTAAACTGCGGTCATAGTGAAAAACTATGAAAATTAGGCTCACCTCCTAAGAATTCTTTCACCACTTAAATAGTTGTATCTATATTTCATTGTGCCAATTTTTTTGCAGTGTATCAGCAAGCTTCTTAACATTTATTGCCTCCTCATACTGTTTAGTTTTCCGAAGTAAGGCAGCATAGCTCCATAAAGTTTTAACAATATCGGGATGGTCAGGACCCAATGCCTTCTTTTGGATGGCTAGGGCTTGCTGACAGAGAGGTTCTGCTTGCTCATAGTGCCCTTGTACTCCATAGAGCATTCCTAAATCATTGAGACTTTGTGCTACATCAGGATGGTCAAGACCCAGTGATTGTTGACGAATGGTTAGCGCTTGCTCTGTATAAAATTGAGCCTCTACATAAACTCCAATCATCTTCAGGTGAGTCCCTAATTCAGTACATAACGCTGCTGCTATCGCGTCTTGCCGTTGCATTGCAACATTTGTCAATAACCGTAAGTGTGGTTGCAGTGTAAGAATAGGCGATGGAAATCCAGCTTTATTTAGACCTTTGACAACCTCTAGCGTTGCCTGCTCTACAGCTGTCTGCGCCTCCTCTTGCATTAAGCCTATTCGCATGCGGACAAATGCGGCTAACAGGCGATGTAGGCGAAATGTGGCATCTTTCTGGGGTTCTAGTAGGCCCAATGCTACGAGTCGCTCCAAGGCATCTTCTATTTGAAGCTCTACTAAAATATCGCTAGATATTTGCTTTTTTGTACTTCTCAGTAAATCGCCAGGGATTGGTTCACCTGGTGCAAAACAAGCTGCATTCGCAAGCAAACTCAGTGCTTGTCTATCAGTCACATCCGTTTCGTTGAGTCGTTGATAGCTAAGCGCGAAAGTTCGCTCCACATTTAATTCATGTCCTGTTGCTGAGTAGCTTACCCCTCTGCCTTGTAACGAAAGATGTTGAAGTGTGACCTGATTAAGTTGGGCTAGATATGCTGTTGGAGTACCAAGATGACTGTTACGATATTTGTTTAGGAAACTTCCTGCAAGATGTAATGCTAGTGGAAGATCACCCAAGATATCAGCAATAGGGTTAAGATCACTATCGAGAAGATCAGGGCGATGCTCACGCAACAAACTAATACTTTCTATGCGACTGAATGCATCTAGAGATAACACATTCACTCCCAGTTCTGGAGACCAGTTCGGTCGGCGGCTTGTAACGAGGATACGACAAGCACCTGTTGGCGGTCTCCACTGGGCAAGTAGCTCCTCCTCTTCACAATTATCAAATATTAGCAGACATGGCGATGGCCCTTGCCAAGAGGAGAGAACTAATCGCACTTGATCGCCGAGTGATAGTCTACCAACATCTAGTTGCATCTCCATATTGGTAGCGGTATAACAAGCTGCAACCTCAGCACGTACGGCGTTCGCGTCAGCAAAACTTAACCAAAAAACGCCGCCTACAAAATACTGTCCATAGCGGTGAACAAATTCACTGGCGAATTGTGTTTTCCCGATCCCTCCGATACCAGACACACTCACAATTCGTGTATTATTGGAAGTTCTTATGTCATTCCCTTTGAAAGTCGATGCAACAGCCTTTAGATAGGTTTCGCGTCCAACAAATAGAGGGTTATGAGCAAAGAGCATACGTGACCCCGTCGGTAAGTTGCTAGGGTCAGGGATACTTTCCAGTGGAAGGGCAGCTAGTCTTTGCTCAGCCTCTCTGAGAGTACCTGAATTTAATGAACGAATAGGTACTTGTTGGTAAATATTGATATCACCAACAGCATTATATTGGTTTTCCGAACGCTGTTTAGATTGATCAAAGTTTGTCATGAGAATAGCTTTTGTACAACCTGAATGGCCCCTGCTAGGGCCGTGACTAATCCACTTGCCGCAGCAATATTCTCAATGAGGGCTTTGGTTGTCATTAGGTGATCTACGAGTGTCTTCTTATCAGGCTCAGGCTTCTTAGCTTGTTGAATGGCTTTGGTAACTTGGTATTCGGCGTCTGTCGCCATCTCTTCACTGACAACTCCACTCGCTCTGGCTTGAGCAAGTTGACTCTTGAGCTTCTCAAGCTCTGTGATCAAATCGACCCTGGTTTCCACTGATCCGAAATTAATATCGCGGCCAGCGTTGTATTGGTTCGTAACGCGCTGTCCACGCTGATCGAAATTCGCCACAACATTCTCCCTTTTTCTTTATATTGACGTTTAGACTAATTTGGCGTTAGTTGCTAGGCTTGGCAAGGGTCC
>JRHI01000390.1_pt1 | contig 48488 bp, 41 predicted proteins | sample 215371 | NCBI WGS metagenome assembly JRHI01 (sample SAMN02929681, study PRJNA255918) | sediment metagenome | biome: cave system; feature: Ice Cave; material: Sediment; isolation source: sediment from deep within a dark volcanic ice cave with no known source of... ... | reverse complement strand
CATGACCCCAGTCTTACCAAGACTGTGCGCTACCGCTGCGCCACACGGGCCAACCTTACCTTACGTGAGTATGGGTGGGCAGTGGAGGATTCGAACCTCCGAAGCTCTCGCAACTGATTTACAGTCAGTCCCATTTGGCCACTTTGGTAACTGCCCAGGTTGAGGAACACACCAGTTTTCTGAGTGATCGACGAAGCCATTATAGCCGACCCTTTGTGTCATGTCAAGTAGTTTTTTTGGAGGCTCAAACTGAGGGTAATAGGGAACAGAGCAATTTATCGCTGTGCTATAAATTCGTAACAAAAAGCATTGCTTCTTGCGAAAATTGCTGGTATAATCTCCAACATTGGAGAAATTTATCAGACCCTGCTAGTACCTGTGCGGTTTTTCCGCTACCTATGATGTTGGCGACTTGGACTTGGAAATTAAAGAGGTAGCTTCCTATGGCAACGAATTGTGACTTCAGTCGTTCTACTCTGCTCAATGAGCAATATCAGCATGAAATGGATCTCATTGCGGTTGCCTTACAAGAAGAGAGCGAAGATGAACGTCAAGATCGTCTCAGTCTCGTTGAGTGCTCCTGGTCACTCACAAGTGCCTGCTTTCAGACACAATTAGAAACCAGTGATACACTCGTTTACGCCTCGATGGCCTTTGTGCGTCAATAGATAGTCAGAAAATGATATGTAAGTAACCATGCCGCATCCACCAGAACTTGCACCCGATGCTCTGACCTATCAAACATCTGTGCAATTTGGTATGGTCTACTGGGTCAACTTCGGATATCAATCCCTTCCCCCAGGTATCGAGGAGAAGCGTATTCTCGACTGGCATCCTGCTCTTGTTGTCTCCGGCGACCCATTTTGTCGCCACGCAGGAGCGGTTAATGTCGTTGCCCTCACATCTTATCGGGGGAAATTGCGCCCCTATCATCACCTCTTGCTTAAACGCGACTATCCCTTACTCGACACGGATAGTCTAGTAAAGACTGAGTTGATGTACCCCGTCCTTCGTAGCCTACTAGCTGATCAATACGCTATCTGTAAGCTCAACGAGGCCGATTTACGTGCAGTGATGGGCAAGGTTGCCAATAGTCTAGCTATTACTTTGTTCTATTCATTACACTAAGGGATTTGCATATGGCCGTTGATGAGAACAAACTGCGTCTCTTACCCTCGGTTGATGAGCTACTGCAGTCTGTGCATGCCCAACAACTTGTGATCTCCTTCTCGCGCACTCTCACACTCAAAGCCATTCGTGCTAGCATTGCCCTCGCCCGGTCTGCCATTCGTGATGGCGCTGATTGTCCCTCTGCAGAAACTCTTTTACAAAGCGCCGAGCAAAGGTTACAGCAGGAGCAACAACCCTCATTACGCCCGGTCATTAATGCAACCGGTGTTATTATTAACACGAATCTAGGACGCTCGCCATTAAGCCAAGATGCTCTACAGGCCATGCAGCATGTTTCCGGCGGCTATTCAAACCTGGAATATGACCTCGAAAGTGGAGAACGTGGCTCACGTCATCGCCATACCGCTACCCTCCTCTGCGAATTGACCGGGGCCGAAGCCGCCATCGTGACGAACAACGCCGCCTCCGCAGTACTTTTGGGTCTCAGCACACTAGCACTTGGGCACGAAGTAATTATTTCGCGTGGACAACTGGTCGAGATCGGTGGTGGCTTTCGTGTGCCCGATGTCATGCGTCAGAGCGGTTGCCAGCTTGTAGAGGTTGGCACCACCAACCGCACCCGCATTAGCGATTACGAAGCAGCGCTCACCGAACGAACAGCCCTGCTGCTAGCTGTACATCCCAGCAACTTCTTGATAACGGGCTTTACCGAAGCAACATCCATCAGCGCTCTCTCAGAACTAGCCAACAAACACAATCTGCTTGTCATGAATGACCTCGGCAGTGGCTGTCTGCTTAATAGTACACAGTATGGTCTGGCGCACGAGCCAACGCCGCAGGAAAGTATCACAGCAGGAGCTGATCTCGTCTGTTTCTCCGGTGATAAATTGCTGGGTGGACCACAAGCGGGTATTCTCCTGGGCAAAGCCACCGTCATTGCACGACTCGCAAAACATCCCCTCATGCGTGCCGTACGTATCGATAAGATGACACTAGCAGCACTTGAGGCTACGCTAAGACATTATCAACGCGGTGAGGCCGCAACACACATTCCCATCTGGCGCATGATCTCCGCCCGTCCAGAACGCCTTGCCAGCCGCGCCACACGCTGGACTTCAAAACTGCAAGCGCAAGGCGTACCCGCCCGCACACAACGCGGCGAATCCACTATCGGTGGTGGCTCCCTCCCCGGCGAGACACTTCCTACCACGCTCGTTGCCATTGACGCTGACCACTCCCCGTGCTCTCTCGATGAATTAGCCAAACGACTGCGTAAACGCACCATACCCATCATCACCCGCATCATCCGTGGCTCCCTCTTGCTCGACCCCCGCACCGTTTTTGAGGAGCAGGATAAAGAGGTGGTGCAGGCTTTGGTGGAGGAGTTAGGGAAAGAAACATAAAGCGGTTTCATTTCAACAATGATGAACGCACATGTGAGCGGCTTGGCCGCTCACATGTGCGTTCATCATTGTTGAAATGAAACCTTATCGCTCTTCCCCGCTATACATCCGCACATAACTCTTATACCGCCGCTCATCGATGTGACCAGCTGCGACGGCTTGACGAATGGCGCAACTCTCTTCATCGATGTGGGAGCAGTCGGAATACTCGCACTCACCGAGGTAGGGGCGGAACTCGACGAAACAGGAGGCCAGTTCCTCCTGCGCAATGTTCCAGGTTGCGAGGGCGCGAATACCTGCCGAGTCTGCCAGCCAGCCACCTTCTGGCAATTGGTACAGTTGAGAGCCAGTAGTCGTATGTTTGCCTTTGCCCGTAACATCGCTGACCAGCCCTGTCCGAATGGCTAAGCCGGGTTCGATAGCGTTAACGAGCGAAGATTTGCCAACACCGGATGGGCCAGTAAACAGCGATGTATGCTCTTTGAGCAGATCTCTTAGCTCTTTAATGCCTTCACCTGTCTCTGCACTGGTAAACAGAACTGTATAGCCAATTTTGCTATATAATGCAGTTGCCTCGTTGACACGTTCCTCGCGGGGCAGGTCGGCTTTATTAAGACAGATGACGACGTGCAGTTGCGCTGCCTCACAGATGGTCAGGTAGCGATCAAGCATACCAAAATGCGGCTCTGGTTGTGCTGTTGCCAGCACGAGTATCACCTGATTCAGGTTAGCAAGCATCGTTTGTTGAATTACTTTTTTCGCAGTTGAACCACTATCTTTTCTAACCATCTCACTCTGGCGCGGCAGAATCTCGTCGATCACACCATTGCCATCTTCGAGCAAGTGTACTTTGACATAATCACCCACCGAGAGACGGCTTGGGGGTGGTGTTTCACTGCTATCATGCCGCTCCATGCGCTCTAAACGTCGTGCATACAGGGGATCGGTTAGTAACTTGTCATGACGAATCCGTGCTCTGCCATTAGATTTGGCGGATTGTGCCTGTGCAAATGCCTTTTTGAGTTTGCCGCGTAATGTGCAGCGGATGACACCATCGTCAGTGTGAACATCATAAATACCGTGGGCACCATTGAGCACCACGCCGGTTAGCTTTGCCGGATCATTAATCAATGCGTTGTTCCCTCCATGAGGAATAAAAAAACACGGTTTTCGCAATCAACTGTATTGATGTCTGCCGTGTGGAGGGAGTTGGTGTGGCGTATACCAGGGACCCTATATGTGAAGGTCTTGGCAAGGCCGCATGTGTTCAGTACCCTCAGACAGGGTAGACAAGGTGCATACAAGCACAGATGGTGAATAATTGTGCTTTTCCATATACCTGCACCTCCTTAACTGGACTTGCCAGAATTTCTAATAACGATTCTATTACCTACACACATCATACAAGACGCACGGCTGTTTGTCAATGTTCGATTCCCCGCTGGGTGCGCATCACCATTTACCAGTAGGGACGGGGGAGGATGAGAGGCGGGGTGGGGACCCTTGTGGTCGTCCGTTCGTGGCAAGCAAATGTGTACAAAAATATGAAAGAAGGTACAGTATACGTCAGCGCTGACGTGCTTGGCAACAATGCAGCTACTAAGCACCCTTGCTTATAAAACAATATCAGTAGATTTTCATTTCAGGCATTCTGCATATACCTAGCGTTCATAATAGAGAATACGCCCACAGTTGCTACAGGTTTGTAGTTCGGCACTGATCCGCACACGTTGTAGTTCGCTGGGGGTAAGAAGTACACGGCACCATTGACATGAATCTTGCTCAACTTTTGAGATTGCTCGGCCCTGTTTTGTGCGACGCATAGTATCATAGCGTTTTAGCAAACTTGGCTCTATGTGCGTACTCAGTTGCTCTCGTTTCGCTTGTAGTTCTTGCTTGCGAGTCTCCAATTGCTGGCGACGAGCTACGAGCGCGGCACTCTCTACTTGCCAAGCTTCCTCTGCTTGTTTGAGAGCTGCACTCTTCTGCTCACTAACCTCCGTGAGCGATTCTGCTACATCAATCACTTCCAGAGTTATCTCTTCGTGGCGGCTCTGCTGTGCCCGCAGGCGCTGCACCTCCTGCTGAAGCGATTGAAGCTCCTTGGGATTGGTTCCACTATACAAACGTTGCTCTTGTATTTTGAGACGACGGTTTACATCTTCAAGGGACCATTCTGCATCACGCTGCGCCTGTAATCCAGCCTGCAAATGTTGCTCTGCCACTACATATTCAGCGCGTTGTTTCTGCAATTTGGCGTTCCCTTGAAGGGAGGCTATGACTGCTTGATACTCTGCCGTCCACCGATCCAGTTCTAGGTCTTGTTGCTGCAACTGAAATAGTGCCGCAACTACCTGAGTCGTGCTCATGAGCGCTTTTATCCTCCTTTTTGAGCATACAACCAACATCCGTTTGAAGGTAGGATTACTAGTGTACTGCTTATTTAACATAACTGCAATAGTCATCTTATACAATGTTTTACGCCGTTAACACATTCTTTGCATCAATTTCACGCAATTTTTACGTGCATGGACTATACTAAGAAGAAATTTTCCCTCATTCTTTCTAAGGAGGATTGGAATGCAGGTATCTTTAGCTCGATGGCAAGAGAGTGCGCCCCCCAGTGAGCAAGCATTACGCCAACGTATGCAGCAGGAGGGATTATCTCCGTATGTATGGTCCAACGGCTCAGGTGAACAATACGCCGTTCATCTCTATACCTACGAAAAAGTATTGTATTGTGTGCAAGGATCCATCCGTTTTATCTTGCCGGACTATCCTAACGATACAAAAAAGAGTACCATTCTTGACCTGAATCCGGGTGATTGTATGGTATTGCCCGCTGGCGTTCGGCATAGTGCACAAGTTGGTCTTGATGGTGTTACGTGCCTAGAGGCTTCACGCCGCTAATAACATATGAGCATACAAATAAGACGTTCATGTAATCAACTCCTCATCAATCAATTGTTGCTGTTGTCGTACAGATGCAAGTTGTGTGAACGTCTCTGCTATACCAAGGGACTTGCATGCTCGCAAAACACCAAGGTGCATATCTAAGAGCTTCTCTATCCGCTCATCGTGAGCGGTTTCTGCCTGGGCTATGAGGGCCTCGAGTGCAGCCTCGGTCCCTGGTTTGAACAGAATATCCTGTTGTGCCTCTACTATCTGGCGGGTAGCATTCCAGTCCTCTGCGTTGACGAATTCTCGTATGGCCTGGATCGTCTCATCTGTTATCTCGACGGCATCACCCGTCTGCTACTCGCCAGGGAGGACAGCGCGTAACCAATCAGGCTGCGGCCCATGAACAACCTCCTCCCAGAGTGTAGCAAAAGTAGCTGTGTCTGCAAGCTGTTCTTTCAGAGACGCTAGGATTCCCTGCATGAGCTGTGCATCCCGAGTATACCCATGTTCATCCAAGCTCGTATATGCGTGCCATGCCAGAGATAATGCTCGTGCATATTCGCCCTGCTGGAATAAAAGTTGAGCGAAATTTGCTCTTGTGATGGCAATGCTACGTACATCCCCTAGCTCTTGATATGTGTGCAAGGACTGCTCATACAGCGTCATCGCTTCCTGCGGACGCCCCTGTTGCGCTAACAAGTCGGCCATCGCATGTTGCGTCACGGCAATGCTACGTACATCCCCTAGCTCTTGTTTGGTCTGCAAGGACTGCTCATACAGCGTCATCGCTTCCTGCGGACGCCCCTGCTGCGCTAACAGCTCTGCCATCGCATGTTGCGTCACGGCAATGCTACGTACATCCCCTAGCTCTTGATATGTTTCAAGAGCACGCTCATACAGCTTCATCGCTTCTTGCGGACGCCCCTGGTGCGCTAACAGATCGGCCATCGCACTCTGCGCGACGGCAATGCTACGTACATCCCCTCGCTCTTGATATGTTTCCAGGGCACGCTCATACAGCGCCAGAGCACGCCGAACGTTTCCCATACGCTGATAAGGCTTTGCAAGATGGTAGGCCAACGCACTTTTCGCAGCCGCGGGAAGATGCTGGAAGGCGGCTTCGCAATCAGGCAAGCTCTGACGGATGAGATAGCTCATGGCAACACTTTGGTCGGCTCCTCCCGTGGGTTGATAGGCTTGCGCGGCAAGCTTGGCATAGACCTGCCCATAGCGCTCTCGTGTCTCTGGTGCGGGCGCTGCTAGACACTGCTGCAGGTACCAGCGCAGCATGGAGTGTAGCTCGAAGAGGTCTAATCTTCCTTCTGCAAATGTGCGCGAGGTGGATTCCAGCAAGCCGAGATACTCCAGTTCTTGCAGGTGGGTTGGCGTGTGCTCTTCATCGTCCAAGACTTCCGCAGCGAATGCTGCTATGAATGGGGCGAGGAAGATGCTGATGGTGGACAAGACCTGCTGCTGCTCAGCAGTCAGTCGCTGGAAGCTGTAATGCATGCAGGCATAGAGCGTTTTTTGTCGTTCGGGGTCTTCCAGCGAGGCGGGTGCGCTTTGTTCTGCTATACTCAGTTCGTTCTCAATGGCTGCGAGAAAATATGCTAGGTCCTCTTTGAGTTCGGCAAAGCGTTTCGCCAGTAAACGAATGCTCAGTGGATGTCCCTGCACACGCCTGCTGAGATGCACACACTCTTCAACAGGCGCCAACGACCGATGACCTTCTGGCACCAGCGAGAGAAAGAGTTGGGCACCAACGTCGTCCTTGAGGCCGGAGAGATGAATGACAGAACACTCGCCCCAATCCACGGGCAGAATGCTCCTCGAGGTGAGCAGGATGGCCCCATCGCCCTCTTTCAAGCGGCTGATGAAGGTTGCCAGGGGAGTTGCGAGCGCTTTCGCACGCTCGTCACCATGTGCCAGCGTACCAACGAGCGTTTCCAAGTTATCGAGGACGAGCAGGGAGCGGGTGTGCATGCGTTTTTGCAGAAGAGCCTGTTGTAACGCGACGGGCGTCTGATAGAGACTGGGGTCCAGTCCGTAGTAGCGTGCCAAGCGGTTATACAGTCCATCGGCGAACGTCTCGTTCACGATGATGCGGTCCTCACTATTCACTCTGGCAAAGGTCTCGAAGGAGAGCGCCAGCACATGGTCATGGTAATACCAGCTGACGCGTTCGGCCACCGCTCTCGCCAGCGTTGTCTTGCCAATGCCGCCTAGCCCATGGAAGAGCACAAACCCGTATGCATCCGCGGCGAGCAGGTGTTTGAGAGCCTCACTCATCTGCTCTCCACGGCCAACAAAGTGCTCTGCTTGCGGCAAGCCCGTCACATCGCATGTTTCCTGAAGCTGTTTGGGGTCAGGTTCAAGTGTTGGTTGTCCCGTTGCAAGCGTCACTAGGGCAGCTGGTTCGCGCTGGTTGGTATAGAGCACAGGAATACCCGCTAACCAGAGTGGATGATGCAAGTGGGTTTGCTGTTCTAACGAGCGACGCGTACGGCGTACGGCCTCTTCCACACTACGCCCTTGCAACAGGAAGGTGTAGAGGATTTTGCTCATCTCCAAGGCGACATCATCAAGCAGCACAAACTGCATCCCCAGCGCATAGGGAACGCCCTGCTCTACCAGCGCATGAGCGATATTGCCAAACGCAGTCAGCGAGACAACTGCAGAGAGACAGCTATTGAGCACAACCAGGAAAACTGAGGCATCGAGCGCATCGGCGAAGTAGGCAGCATCTATTGGCTGGGAACGGCCAAGCTGATCTTCAAACGCCAGCACCCCTGTTTCCTTGGCTGTACCTCTGTTGGCAATACCACTATGCCCCATGAAATGTAGCAGTGTCATGCCCTGCCCTGACAGCGTTTGTTCCATCTTGGACAATGTTGGTGGGCGCACCCGTGTCAGTGTGAGTGCCTTCTCTTTCGCCACGCTGTTGACCACTTCAACCAGGCGGCCCCATTCGCGCTCGGTATTGAGCACACGCAGCTCGTCAACAGGTGAACTGGGAACCGCAATGAGGTGGAGTGGCCCTGAGAGCGCAACAGGCGCCCGCCGTCGTTGCTCTGGCAAGCCGCGCACCATATTGAGGCGTGCAGCGACCAGCATCCCGTTGCTATCACGTAGGTATTCCCAAGGGATAGCAGCGACCTCCGGCTGCTCGGCAACCAGCACGAGCCGCTCATTCGTGCGCACTTCCAGCAGGGCTGAACGCACCTGTTCATTGCGGAAAATCCGCTCAAAGAGGGTGTGACCATAGCTGCCTGCATCCTCATAGATGCGTTGCCCCGTTCCCTCGGCGAGGGCCACATCTGCCCATGCAATATCGTCGTGATACTCGCCCAACGTGATGGTGAGCGTCTCGGCAGAGCGCTTGAAGTGAAGTTCTCGCATACGTTCCTCTCTCTTACACAGCCCAGATCATCGACACAATGAGCGCGGCCAGGACGATGGAGCCGAGCGCAAACAGAATACCCGCAACCCGCAGCCAGAACGTTTTGTGGTGCGTGATCTTCTCCAGTTCTCTCCCTAACGCGCTCACATTATAGGTGTAGCGGCGATAGGAGCGCGGCTGAATGGCCCAGATACCTGCGGCCATCGCGGCGAGATACACGACAAGTGTCGCTAGAACCAACACTTTCGCGGGTAGGTTGCCCTTGAGGTACGGAGGTGGGAAGTTAGTGCTCAACACCGTCACCCCGAACAGAACAGCTAAAAACGTGGCGGTGCGCTCGATGATACTCTTGCCCGACTCGTCCAGGAAATCAAGTTGTTTGTGCTCCATCTCGGTAAAGAAGGCGACCAGTTGTTTCCCTTCTTCTGCTGGCTCCTGCGAATCATGAATGGTGAGTTGCTGTTGCTCGTTCATTTGGCGCCTCGGTATTCTCGACAGTCGATATGTGCTACCACTTCTACTTTGCACGTCTCGCACTTGAGATACAGCTCATCTGGTTGGCTGTTCGCATATTGCTGCTTTTGTCGCAGGATATCCGTGTGAGCGGTGCAGACGATACGCTTGTCAAAGTACGTCACATGCCCATTTTTGCACCGGACCGGATGCATATGACGCGCATCTGCCGGATTGATGAAGGCAGGCAGTGCGGGCGCTTTCTGTGCAGCAGTATCGGCGGCGAGAATATCCTGTGCCTTCTCGCGCACGCCCATCATCAGGTCACTGTGTGCAAGATAGGCGAGGAGGGCGAGTACTGCCTCGCGTTGCTCATTCCGCTTGAGCATCTCTGCCGCCGTCTCGATGGCTGCCTTGCGTTGCAAAATCTTTTCGTCCGTTGCCTGTTCCCAGAGCAGAACGAGTGGCTCGCTGCTCTGTGGTTCTGGAAAATGGGCCTGTGCGAGCAGTGCAGTGAGCGCATCTATGCAGGTATTCTGAGGGACAAGAGGTGTCACGCCGACTAGTGTCTGTGGTAAGCTAGTGGTATCAAGAAGGACAGGAAAGATGGGCTTTTTCAGTTGCTGGGCAAAGAGGAGGTGTCGCGCCAACACTGGTGACTGCGCCGCGCCCCTGCTCCACACCAGAGGAACTGCGGCGCACCCTGTGATGACGTTCTCTATCGTGCGTGGATACGTGATAGACTCAAGCGTAAGCGATGTCGGTTGCCGCCAGACACTGTAGCCTTGAGCCTCAAGCCCCTGGCGCAGTTGCTCCGTACATTGGGCGTCGTCTTCCGTATACGCGATGAAGATGCTGGTCATGATAGATTATTTCTCCTGACACAGGAAATATACCGTGTTGCATCATACCATAAAAGTCCTGATTTAAGAACACTCTATAGACAATAAACGTATTTCCCTTCCGTACTTCAAATGAGAGTTGCACAGGCTTCTGAAGCCCTCAATCACCGTCCAAAAAAGGCGATTCTCTTGGTGTGATATAATCAGTCATCACTGTTGTAGCTGTACAACATCATTCGTAGGAAGAAAGGCTGTTTCCACATGGGACGACTTGATGGACGCGTAGCTTTTATTACTGGAGCAGGCAAGGGCATTGGAGCCGCTACCGCCTTACGCATGGCGGAAGAGGGTGCCCGCATCGTGCTGGCAGATATCGATACCGAGGGTTGTACACAGGTCGCAACCGAACTCAATCAACTTGGCTCAGAAGGGTTGGTGGTGTCCTGCAACGTCACAGATAAGGCGGTTGTTGAGGACGCGATGCAGCAGGCAGTGAAGCATTTTGGACGCCTGGATATTTTAGTCAATAATGCAGGCGTCACTCGTGATAATCTGCTCTTCAAAATGACCGATGAAGATTGGGAGACGGTCATGAATGTACACCTGAAAGGGGCGTTCTTCTGTAGCCGCGCTGCGCAAACACATATGGTCAAGAATAAGTATGGGCGTATCGTGTCGCTCTCTTCCACCTCGGCATTAGGTAATCGAGGGCAGAGCAACTACTCGACGGCCAAAGCTGGCTTACAGGGTTTAACCAGGACACTAGCTATCGAGCTAGGTCCCTTTGGTATCACCGCCAACGCCGTTGCCCCTGGTTTTATCGACACCGAGATGACTCGCGCCACTGCACGCCGTATGGGCTTTGACCCCGATGAACGTATCGCGGAGGCATCCAAAACTATTCCCGTCAGGCGTGTCGGGCAACCACGTGATATTGCTAACGTGATCTGTTTCCTTGCATCCGAGGAGGCTGGTTTTGTCAGTGGGCAAATTATTTATGTCGCAGGTGGCCCCCGTGGGTAATAGAGTCATGAGAAAATAATGTGCAAGTGATACAGCTTTGCTGTATCACTTGCACATTATTTTCTCATGAGGATAAGGAAGGAATGGTAATGGAGTCTTTGGAACGCCGACAGGCGATCATTGTTCTAGATTTTGGTTCACAATACAGTCGGCTGATCACCCGGCGCGTGCGTGAGCGCCGCGTCTATAGCGAGCTGTTACCAGCCAATACCACACTGGCACAATTGCAACAGCAGACAAATCTCGACATCAAGGGCTTCATTCTTTCCGGTGGACCAGCTAGTGTCTATGATGAGCAAGCACCACTGTGTGATCCGGCTATTCTTGCTAGTGGTATACCAGTGCTAGGTATTTGTTACGGCATGCATCTTCTGGCATATCAACTTGGTGGACATGTAGCCCTTACGCAAGGTCAACATGAGTACGGCCCTGCCATCATCGAGGTGCGAGCACATACGGTAGATGATAGTACGCGTTTTCGTATTTTTGAGGGCATTCGGCGTACGCCAGCACAAACCGAACGCCTGGATGTTCCTCCAATAGAGGAGATGCCACGTCTTCCTGTATGGATGAGCCATGGCGATAGCGTTGACCAGCTGCCGCTAGGCTTTGAAGTTCTGGCGACCTCAGAAAGCGAAGCAGTCGCGGCCATCGCTGATGAACGGGGCAAAATCGGCCTGCAATTTCATCCAGAGGTCACGCATACGCCACAAGGGAAAGAGATTATCCAAAATTTCCTGTTTCGTGTCTGTGACTGTGAGCCGAGTTGGACAGCGAATGCCGTCATTGAAGAAGCCGTTGAGCAGATTCGTCAGCAAGTGGGCCATGAGCATGTGCTGTGTGGTCTCTCTGGTGGCGTCGATTCAGCGGTTGCAGCCCTACTCGTCCACCGTGCGATAGGCGCTCAACTCACCTGTGTGTTTGTCGATACAGGCGTATTGCGTGCAGGCGAACGAGAACAAGTGATCGATACCTTTGAGCAACATATGCACATCCCGCTCGTGGTGGTTGATGCACAACAACGCTTTCTCACGCGCCTCGCCAACGTCATCGACCCCGAAATGAAGCGTCGGATCATCGGTGAAGAGTTTATTCGCACCTTTGAGAGTGAGGCAGAACGGCTCGCAGGGCAGCATGGCCCCATTACTTTTCTCGCACAGGGCACACTCTATCCCGACGTGATTGAGAGCACGAGCCACGATACTGCTTCTACCGCGACACGCATTAAGACACATCATAATGTAGGCGGTCTGCCCGAACGTATGGCGTTCAAGCTAGTGGAGCCGCTACGCACACTCTTTAAGGATGAAGTACGCGAAATTGGCCTCGCGCTTGGCCTCCCTGAAGAGTGGGTCTGGCGCCATCCTTTCCCCGGCCCTGGCCTAGCCATTCGCGTGATCGGTGCTGTTGATGAGCAACGACTAGACACACTTAGAGCAGCGGATGCGATTCTCATTGATGAGATACGCCGCGCTGACCTCTATCGTCAACTCGGTCAAGCCTTTGCCGTGCTCACACCAATACAAAGTGTTGGTGTCATGGGTGATGGACGCACCTATGCCAATGTCGTTGCCATCCGTGCCGTCACCACAGGCGACTTCATGACTGCCGACTGGGCACGCCTCCCACATGAATTGTTAGGGCGTATCGCCAACCGTATCGTCAACGAAGTCCCTGGCATCAATCGCGTCGTCTATGACATTACCTCAAAACCTCCCGCCACCATTGAATGGGAATAAATAATGCTGTGGGAACGTCGTAGGGGCCAGATTGATCGCTCCCGCCATCCACATGGTCAACATCACGGACATTGTATATCTCCACGACGGGCGCGATCAATCTGGCCCCTACCACGGTGCTTGCCATAAGAAAGAAATTATATGATCGAATTTGAGATAGTAGCACACGGTCTCTATCGCCCTGACCAACTCTCCATTACCTATAACCCCGCGCTACGTATGCCAATGACACCTACTATTCAGGCATGGATGGATGATCTATGGGAACAAAAGTTAGCCATTGCCACACAAAAAAGCATCCCTCTTTTCGATGCTCCCCTGTTTCGCTTCATTGCTGCAACTGCCACTTCAGAGCGGCTCTACTTGACGTTGGGCAATACTGGCTATAAAGAATACGTGACGACACGCACACCTGAATTTGCGCAACAGCATACACGACAAGAGCTGGGTAATGCGCTGGGCGTCTGCTCTGTCGTTGAGACGAGTGATAATTATATTCTGCTCGACAAGCGGCAAGGCGTCGATGTCTACGTGGGGCGCTATCATGTCATTGGTGGTTTCTTTGAGCGCACACTTGATATGGACACAACGCAACCAGACCCATTCGCCGCCATCCGCCGCGAGATACGCGAAGAGACTGGCATACAAGTAGCAGATATTACCAAGCAATATCTTCTCGGCGTTGTCTATGACCTCGCAACTCCCCACGCGGAACTATGCTTCCTCACAAAACTTGCTATCCCACTAGCTGAGGTATTGAAGAGAGAACCAGAGGAAGACGAGATCAAGCAACTGCGCACATTGCACATCACGAATGAGGGTTTACGAGAGTTTATTCTCGATAATCATGGGAACATTTCGGCGACGGGGGAGCCAAATTTATTGTTTTATGGGCAAGTGAAGTTTGGAGATGGGTGGTATGAGGATGTGATGAAAAAATTGTGATATAGGGTTGCTTTCTTTCCGCTTTTTCGTGCTTTATGCGTATTCTCTTGATGTGTAAAACCTCTACCCGTTGTGTTTTCTCTATGTGTACTGTACAATCATTCTATGTTTGAATTCTAAAAAGGAGCAAAAAAACAATGTCTATATCCATTACACAGAGGGCCTCTGGCTGTCTCTTTGGCCTAGCCTTTGGTGACGCGCTTGGTGCCGACACAGAATTTATGAATGTTAATGAGATACTACGCAGTTATCCTCCACATGGACCCCTGCAAATTAAGGGTAATCCGGCATTAGTGACAGACGATACACAAATGACACTCGCCGTCGGCGAAGCTCTGCTCAATGCACCTCAACCATACACTGCTACTACTGTAGAAGGGCCTCTAAGACAAGCTTTTGTCGAGTGGAGTAAGAGTCCCGATAATAACCGTGCTCCAGGTATGACATGTATGAGTGCTTGTAGAAGGCTTGCCCATGGTGTGCCTTGGTACGAGGCAACGGTAGCGAATTCCAAAGGGTGCGGCGCGAATATGCGTGTGGCTCCCGTGGGGTTACTGCACAATGTGACAGAGGAAAGCCGAGCTGCTCTGGCTCAATTCCAGGCTGCATTAACGCATGGACATGCAACTGGTTTAGCTGCTGCTGATTTGACTGCTGCTACTATCGCAGACCTTGCGGCAGGTGGTGATCTTGTCGGCTTAGTTCCGCGTTTACAGACCTATGCGCAAAGCCAACGTACAATCTATCACGAGCATTGGTTGGGACCACTATGGAAACGTCCAGGGGTAGCATCACCTGAACAGTTTATCTCACACGGCTGGGACGAATGCCTGGAAGTACTCAAACGAGTTGAAGCCGCACTCAAAGTCATGGATAGAGAAAGTGACCCTTGTATAGCAACAGGTGATGGTTGGATTGCAGAAGAGGCATTTGCAACAGGATTATTATGTTTCTTGTTGTTTCCTGATGACTCCGTAGCAGCACTCCGCCGAGCCGCTGTCACACGTGGCGACTCAGATTCTATCGCGTGCTTAGCAGGAGCCTTCGCGGGAGCCTATCATGGTATCGCTGCATGGCCTGCCACGTGGTTTGAGCGTATCGAGTATCAGCAACGACTGGCACATCTCGGCAAGACATGGGATAATTAGCGGTCTCTGCTGTTCGTAACAACGTTGGAGAATAATTTTTGTGTCTTATTCCATAGTTCTTTCTTACATCCAGGCTCAAATACTCCTTGATGCACACAAACAGGGCCGTACTTCCATAGAAGTCTCGCCCGACCTCGGCCTATCTTCCGTTACTGCACAGGTGACAGATGAAGGCGCGGTCTTTCCAGACAGCATATTGCTGCACTGGGCAGATGTTGAGAGAATCAGGCGTGCAGAAAGCAATTGCTTTGTGGTAGAACACGAGGGCATACATCCTATCCAGGTCTTTTCTGAGGAGACCAATCGTATGTGCAGCCTGTTTCCGACGAAGCACACGCCTAGTATGCTCATTGCGGGCTTTAGTATGCATCGCATTGGAGATATAGACCCCATGCAAGATACCCTCAAAAAGGTTGCCACCATTGCTCCTCTCATAGGGAATGTACTCGATACGGCAACAGGATTGGGCTATACAGCTATTGAGGCTGCCAAGACTGCCACACAGGTGATTAGCATAGAGCTTGATCCTGGCGCACAGGAGATGGCACGACAAAACCCCTGGTCGCGCAACCTGTTTGGAAATCCAAAAATTCAACAGGTGCTGGGGAATGCATACGAGGTGGTGCCGACGTTTGAGGATAACAGCTTTGATAGAATTATCCATGATCCGCCCGTCTTTAGTCTCGCGGGCGAACTCTACTCAGGGGCGTTCTATCGTGAACTATATAGAGTGCTCAAACGCAATGGACGCCTGTTTCACTATATTGGCGACCTCAATAGCAAATCTAGTGGCACCGTGACACGTGGCGCACTGAAACGTTTGCAAGAAGCTGGTTTTACTCGGGTGGTCAAGCGACCGGAGGCGTTTGGTGTGGTGGCTTATAAATAATGTACAAATTGTGTTTCTGGCAATCCCTGTGGATTACCAGAAACACAATTTGTACATTATTTACTTATCTGCGAACAGACAGATTTCACGCACGCCACGCTCAATCTCTTCTGATGAGGCTGCTAGTGAGATGCGTACATAGTCCTCCGCGACGGAACCAAAACCACTGCCAGCAGCTACCGCAACATTGCGTTCGCGCAACAAATCGAGCGCAAATTGTCGTCCGCGCCGGATGTGACCCTTCCTGCTATGGACATCAATCATCGCATAAAATGCTCCGTGAGGCATGTAAATATAGCGGTCATAGTCTTTGAGGAGACGTACGGCGAGATCACGACGTTGACGATAAGCATCGCGCATTTCAGTTATGCAATCTTGGGGACCAGTAAGAGCAGCAACAGCCCCTCGCTGTATCATGGTCGCCATGTTTGTGTAACTAGCATTGAGCACATCGGTGATGGTCTTGATGAGTTGTGTGCCCGCAACCAAGTAGCCGATACGCCAGCCAGTCATGGAATAGGTTTTGGAGAAGGTATAGATACCAATAAAACGTCCCTCTTCCAGCTCATCGTAGCTCATCATCGTCGCCGGGCTGACATGGGTGCCTTCAAAAAGAATTTGATCATAACACTCGTCAGATAAGAGATAGAGATCGTGGCGACGTGCAAAGTCGAGCAGGTCATGCACTACTTGAGCGGGAAAAACGGCACCTGTGGGATTGCCCGGATTGTTGATAATCAGTAGGCGTGTACGCGGTGTCACTAATTTCTCCATCGCCGCGATATCGGGCAACCACTCGCCTAATGGGTCAAGTGGATATGGTACACCTGTTGCGCCACACGTTGCGAGTTGCATAAAATACATCGGCCAACAGGGATCAGAGATCAGCACCTCGTCACCGGGGCCAACAGTTGCAAGCAGCGCCGCGAGCACAGCACCCGTTCCTCCTACGGCAATAGCAGTATTGGTTGGCTTCACGGAATAGCCATTGATGCGCTCAACCTTCTCTGCCAGTAGTTCGCGTAGCCACGGCCAACCAGCGGCAGGACCATACATCATCGGCTCCCTCTCAATAGAGTCCATTGCCGCCTGACGGATATGTTCTGGCGTACGAAAATTTGGCTCGCCGATTTGCAAGCGCACTGCTGGCGGCAAGACCTCCCCTCGTGCCAATGCCTCTAGCTCTAGTTGCTGAGCATAAGCTCCCAAAGAGGTAATATCATTTACCGCCAGAGTATGTATTGTGTCTTTTCCAACTTTCATCAGCTACTACAATGCCTTTCCTGCTTGATAATGGTTGCCGATGTTCTCCACTAAACCAGTCAAGAGGGCGATACGGACAGGGAGGTAATCTAGTTCGATGTACTCGCCGGGGTTGTGCGCAAGTCCGCCGCCAGCACCGAGTCCGTCTATGGTGGGGATACCCATAGCAGAGGTGGTGTTAGCGTCGGAGGCGCCACCACTACCCAGGTCTTCAATGCGCAGGTCCAGATCGCGTCCAGCATCTTTAGCAAGTTGAATCAGCTGCTCGTTGCGTTTGGATTTCTCGAAAGGCATGCAGCGCATACTACCACTGAAAAGTGTTTGTGTGCCTTCTATGTATGTCTTTGAGGCCGCTTTACGCATCGCAGCTTCAAGTGCTTTCAGGCCACCCTGGTCGCTGACACGCACATCCATGTCGAAGTAGGCGTAGTCGGGCACCACGTTGGTGCGCTCTCCACCACGAATGATGCCAACACTGAGAGTAGTGCCTAGGACGGTACCATTGAGCGCTTGCATAGCCTGCACATGGTACGAGAGTTCGTGAATAGCGTTCCGCCCTCTCGTTGGCTCAACACCCGCATGGGAGGCCACGCCACGTACCTCTACACGATACTGGCCGGAGCCACGCCGCGAAGAGACGACGGTATTGATATTGCGCCCCGGCTCCAGTACGATTACAGCATCCGACTGGCGAGCAATCTCCTGGATAAGCGGCTTGCTGGCAGGAGAACCGATCTCTTCGTCGCTGTTACAAATGAAGGTGACGCTCTGATAGTTGGCTTGCAGTGCATCGATCAGCAAATGGACACTATATAACCCAATCAACACGCCCGACTTCATATCGAGTACCCCTGGCCCTGTCGCGATGCGTCCACCATTGCGCTGACTGATCGTGAAGGGACGACGTTCGGCGTCTCCATCGGGGAGCACTGTATCTATATGCCCAATCAGTAAAATGCGTGGACCCTGAGGAGCCGTACCCTTGTGAACTGCAACAAGATGGTCGCCATATTCCTGCTGACGATCAAACGATGTGGAGAAGCCAAAATCGGAAAAACGCTCCTGCAAATAGGCACCAACGCGGTCAACCCCCGCTTTCGTATAGGTGCCAGAGTCGATATTCACAATCGCTTTCAAGTCATTCAAATACGGTTCCAGTACCCGCTCAGCCCGTTCAACCACCTGTTGCTTTTTCATAGTAGGTTTGCTCCCCTGTAAATGAGTACGATAATGCTTATTAACGGTAAAATCACGGAATATCGATGTGTAGGGACCAGCTTGAGCGCGTCCGCCGGCCCGATTGATCGGGCGAGTTCGGAGTGCAAGATATTTCACGGACACATTTTATAGAATCTCGCCCGATCAATCGGGCCGGCGGACGCGCTCAAGCTGGTCCCTACGACGATATGTTCATATCCACTCGTTCCCAATAAAAGTTTTATATGACGCTCTCCTCCTTAAACGACTCGATATCCGCATCGCTATACCCAACTTCGTGTAACAATTCATGATTGTGTTGACCCAACGTTGGTACAGCATAGCGTTGTTCTGCGACTTCAACACCGGAGAGACGCGGGAAGGTGGGTATCGTGTGAAATGTGCCCTCCGCTTCACCAGTTGTTACGGTGACGCCACGTGCCTGCGCGTGCGGATCATGTAACGCTTCGTCAACCGTATAGACGGGGCCGACACAGGCGTCGATATCTGCCAATTCCACCATCCATTCATCACGCGTCTTTGTCTTGAAGATCGTGCGCAAGATGTTCATGGCTTCCTCTCGCTCTGTAGGGCCATGTGGATAGTGGAACGGCAAGAGTTCCAGGTGTCCAATATGGGTGCAGAAGGTATGCCAGAATTTTGGTTCCAGGGCAGCGAGTGTCACATGCTTGCCATCCTTGGTCTCATAGATATTATAACAGGGGAGACCACCATCAAGCGTGGAGCGTCCTGGCACTGGCGCCTGTCCTGTATTGAGATAAGCAGCGGTCGTTAGTGGCAACAGCGACAGAACACCCTCGGTCATAGCGGCATCAACCATCCGTCCCTCACCTGTTTGGGTACGACCAATCAACGCAGTCAGGATACCAATAATCGCCATATAGCTACCACCGGCAAGATCGCCCAGTTGCGTCGGAGGCATTGCGGGTTCACCATTGGGGCCACGATTGTAATGCAGCAGTCCGGCATATCCTGCGTAGTTCAGATCGTGCCCTGCCCGCAGACGATAGGGGCCAGTCTGCCCATAGCCACTAATAGCACAGTAGATAATGCCCTTATTGACCTCTTTGAGTTGCTCATAGCCCAGGCCGAGCCGCTCCAGCACACCTGGACGGAAACTCTCTAACACGACATCAGCCTTGCCGACCATGCGTAAAAATACCTCACGCCCCTTTTCGGACTTGAGGTTGAGAGTAATACTGCGCTTGTTGCGATTAATAGCCAGAAAATAGAGGCTCATGCCACCTGGACCCTGCGGTTGCATATAGCGTCCATAGTCACCACTGCCCGGCTCCTCTACCTTGATGACATCGGCTCCCATGTCTGCCATCATTTGCGAGGCATAGGCACCGGGGAGCAGGCGCGATAGGTCGAGGATACGTATACCGCTCAGAGGTTCGCTCATGTTGTTTGTCTCCTCGTTGGGATAAATAATGAGTGTTGTATGTGTAGGGTATCAGCCATAACGGGGCCTTGTCAATGGAGAACAAGGATGGACCATACGAAAAAATGGCGATTGCGCATGCGCAATCGCCATTTTTTCGTATGCGTCAAAAAGGATTAAAAGGTTGTCCAGCCGACGAGATCCACGCTACCACGACCAGCATAGGCAATGGTCGTAGGGTTGCCACCTTTGAAAGAACCAATCACAATGTGCTGGAAGGAGTCGTTGACATCAGTGTTCTTCAACGCATACGATGCACCATCACGCGACGCATCCGACCAGGGAAACTGGCTGAACTGATTGGCCGCGTAACGCACCGGGGCCGTATTGTCGAAGAGCACTACTCGATGAGAGCCATCTGTATTCAGCGTCCATGCCTGATTCGCAAATGATTGACTTGCGCTATCGAAGCGCTGACCAACAATAAACAAAGTCTGTGCTGAGATGGCGCGTGCTGTCTGCGCACAGACGCTTCCTGACTGTTGATAGATGGTCCGTTGTACGCCACTCGTAGCAGGGCCAACGGAAACAGTAGTATTCACAGAGCCAGTAACTAGTGAACATAAGCTGACAAACAACTGCACTCCATCGAAGCTACTATCGAATGAGAGATAGCTGAAGCGCGTGGGCCGTTCAAGGATTTTCTTGAGCGAACTACCATTCGTAGTAGGGTTGTTTTTAGTATCAAGCAGGTACAATATGCGAGGCGGCAATGGACCTGAGCGACCGTCACGTGTAACATAGGCACGCGTGGTATCGAGCCATGTCAGCAACGAGTATGTATAGAGTTGATCGCTGATCTGTAACTCGGTATGCAAAGCACCACTTGTCACCGTGAGCAGAATAATAGTGCTCGTACCGCCATTACCCAGTTTGCCCGTATCAGTAGCAAAGAGGATAGATTTCTGATCAGTGGACCACTGAATACTCGTTGGAGTAACAAACTGGTTATTGGAGAAGCAGTACAGCGTCTGCAAGCCCTGACCATCCATACGCACAAGTTGCAGCATATAACTATGCTTGCTATCGCCACGAGGGTCGATCTGGCTCAGAAACAGAATCCATTGTCCATCTGCCGAAACCTGCGCATCTGTAATCGAGAGGCCACTGATCACAATGATTGCTTTCTGCCCTGTAGTGGTATCATAACGTTTCAGTTGTCCATCCGCCGTTGACGTGTTCAAGGGAACTTCATTATAGATGTAGACGAGATTTTGATGCTTGCCCAAACTCAAAGGGCGCATCACAGCCGCACGTGCTGTCCCATCCGTCGGGCAAGATGTTTCTGTGGCTGGCATCTGTACGGTGTGGGTAGTAGGGACCAGCTTCAGCGCGTCCGCCGTCACGCTGGTAGTATGTGCCAAAGCAAGTGCGTCAGCGTTTAGTCCCGGCTGAAAGGTGCAAGCCGAGAGCAAGCCAACAAGACACACGCCGAATAAGGCGAAAAGTGTTCGGAGAGAAAAGTGGGTCGGAAATGGCTTCATTGTGCTTCTATCCTTTTGTCACAGACAATTGTGTTGTACACAGCATAAAAATGATCTATCCTCCATTGTGTAAACGCGCTCTATTCCTGTTTTTTCGTGGGTTTGCTATGGAACATCTTTCCATAATGCTGTGTGGTCCCTACCGCACTGACAACCTTCATTTGCAGGCAAGGATACGGGTGTCGTAGGGGCCTCATTCATGGCGCCTGTGCTTGGGTGCGCAGTGCTTGGGGACATGGATTCTTGCCACGACGGGCGCCATGAATGAGGCCCCTACCACGGCTTGTGTCTATTGTAGTTTGACGGTACACTACCACATTGCATCACGTCCTATTACGTACAATGTGATATCTTTTCAAATCATCGCTATGAAAAGAGGTAAGCAAATTAAGGTCCTTCTCCTCTCAGGAACCTATGATTGTTGTACATCTCGTTCGTAGCATGTGATACAATTTCTAACAAACAGCCGTTGAGGAGAGAGGAACGCTATGTCAATTGCAATCATTGTTCACGGAGGTGCTGGAGATGCCGCACCAGAGCGTTTTGACGTGCTCCAGGCAGGGTGTCGAGAGGCGACTCTGGTTGGCTGGCGTATCTTGCAGGCAGGCGGAAGTGCGATGGATGCAGTCGAGGCGACTGTCCGTGTACTTGAAGATAATCCGAATTATAATGCAGGCACAGGTTCTTGTCTGACTGCCGATGGCATAATTGAGATGGATGCTGGCATCATGGACGGCCATGCGTTACGCGTGGGAGCAGTCGCTAGCGTTGAGCGCATCAAGAATCCCATCTCGCTAGCACGCCGTGTCCTTGCCAGCTCCCATGCTTTGCTCATAGGGCGTGGTGCTCAACAGTTCGCACTAGCCAACGGTATCGCTTTGTGTCGGCACGAAGACCTGCAGACAGAGCGACAGTATAACAACTGGAAGCGTGTACGCGCTGAAAGTGGAGAGTGTGAGGATGCAGAGGAGCCACGCTTTTATCGGATCGAGATCGGAAAAGTCGAGGCGGCACCCCGTAAAGAGGAGCGCGAAGACAAACACGGCACAGTAGGAGCGGTTGCTATCGACAGTAGCGGAAGGCTTGCCGCCGCCACCTCAACAGGCGGTACCATAAATAAATACCCCGGACGTGTAGGCGATTCTCCTCTTGTCGGGTGTGGTTTCTATGCCGATGAAAATGCTGCCGTCTCTTGCACAGGCCACGGCGAGGACTTTATCCGTTTGACCATTGCGAAAAGAGCCGCGGACAATGTCGCACAGGGCATGAGTGCCAAGGATGCGGCAGAGGCAACTCTTGCCACATTAGGAGCAAAAGCGACCGGAACCGGTGGCTTAATTGTGGTGGATCGCTTAGGCAACGTCGGTTTTGCCTGGAACACTACGCATATGTCCCATGCCTTTATCGCACATGACATGCAAGAACCGATAACGGGAGTATAAGCAGTATGAGAACGCTACACGATGTACAGCAAGAGATAGATACGTTCATCTGAAATCGACCTGGACGAAGCGTTTGACCTCGTAATGTCAAAGTATCGCCAGCGCGATGCCAAACGTTGGCAATGCTCAATGTCGGCGGAATTGAACCACATCACCGTCGTAGGGACGCGCTCAAGCTGGTCCCTACAACATTTACAATGGAAAGGGGGATACATATGTTACGCATCATTTACATGGGCACACCACAATTTGCGGTACCAGCGCTGGCAGCATTGATCGAGCACGCGGCACCAGGGACACTACTATCAGACGGCTATGAGATTGTGACGGTAATCACACGCCCCGATAAACCTGCAGGGCGTGGACGCGAAATTATCTATGCATCCGTCAAGCAATGTGCTCTTGCTCATGGTATTCCTGTCTGGCAACCAGGCTCGTTCAAAAAAGCCGAGAATAGCGAGGCGTTAGCTGCCTATCATGCAGACCTGTATATTGTCGCCGCATTTGGGCAAATTCTACCGCAAACCGTGCTCGACCAGCCACACCATGGGACATTAAACATTCACGCCTCCCTATTACCCAAATATCGTGGTGCAGACCCAATAGCGGAAGCCATTATCCAGGGAGAGCAGGAGACAGGTGTCACGATTATGCTCCTTGACGCAGGCATCGATACTGGTCCGATGCTACACAAAAAGACGTTGCCTATTACCAATGATGATACGACGGGCAGTTTGACGCCGAAACTCGCCCAAATTGGCGCTGATGCCTTGCTCGAAGTATTGCCGCATTGGATCGCTGGAGCAATTACGCCTGAACCTCAAGATGAACAACATGCCACGCATACCCGCATGTTGCAGAAGGAGGATGGCGCAATACATTGGGACCAACCTGCCGCTGTATTGGCACGAAAGGTGCGTGCATACTCACCGTGGCCCAGTGCCTATACGCACTGGCGTGGCAAGCTCCTCAAAATTATCACGGCTCGTCCTGTGGAGATGGAACCAGGAGCGGCAGTAACCCCTGGAACCGTCAAGGCACGCGAGTATGCGGGTCATAACGTCCTTGATGTGGTGACCGGGTCTGGATTGCTCGAAGTGGTGCAGGTGCAGTTAGAGGGCAAGAAGGTGATGAGTGCTGATGAGTTTTTGCGGGGTTATGCCTCCATTATTGGAGAAGTTTTAGGATAACCAATACTAAAGAGCAGCTATGTATCCGCCAGATAGCGGATACATAGCTGCTCTTTAGTATTGGTTATTAAGCATTTGAGCGGGGACGATTGATGACAGAGAAGAGTATACATGCGATGGCAACCACTGCGAATGCAACAGCGTGCAATGGTTGCGGGCTTGTAAGATCATGAGTGGCGAGTGCGCGATAGTAGTCGCCGGGTAAGATGTAGTAGAGACTAATCGCAATAGCAATAATAGCTACGGCGATACCGCCAAAGAAAAGTGCGGGATTTTTCGGAGTTCCCATAGAAATTGTTCCCTTTCTTCATGTTTCTCTATAATTTGTGCTATGGTAAAAATGGCCTATAAACCATACAATCCCTAACAATCGGCTCTAGTATGCCACAGTTAGATGAGAATAGTATGAAAACGGCTAGAAACATTTACCATTAGATAAAAACGAAAGACGGACAATCGATGTAACAGAATGAGCCCCTATGACGGTGCCAATGTCCATACAATGGAGGTGTCGTAGGGGCCACATTCATGGCGCCCGTCGTGGCGATATACAGTGTCCATGACATTGACCACGTGGACGACGGGCGCCATGAATGTGGCCCCTACGACGACTCGTTGGTTTGAAGTGCGATTACTTAGCAGCAATAGCCTTGGGCTTACTTATGACCATACCGATGATACCTGCAACGATCAGTCCGACGCCAAGACCTATACCTGCGTAACCACGAGCAGGATGATGACCGAAGACACCAGCCATGAATATTGCGCCGACAATAAGAGCCAGAACGCCAACACCAATTACTGCATAAAAAATCATTGGATTCTTCACGATGAACCTACCTCTTTTACTTTAATATAAATAAGTGCTCTGGACCATCCAGAACGCTTTCTATTATATCAAACGTGTATTACCTGTTGAGCAGAACATAGGGGAACAGGATAGCCATTTTGGGTATATGTTATGAACGAGAATGGATGTGCTCAAAGCATTGCTTTGAGCACATCCATTCTCGTTCATAACATTATATTATTATTGCCCGTGTAGGATGGTGAAGAGCAGGATAATGCTAAGCAGACCTGCGCCCCAGCAATAGTAGGCGAAAGGGTCGAGGCGTCCAGCCTCAAAGTATTTCATCAGAAATTTGGTGCTCACATAGGCCGCGACACCTGCAAGAGCCATACCACCGATAATCAGGGCTAACGTACTAGGGGGCTGATGAATGAGCAGTGGCACTTCAATCAATGAGGCGGCTAGAATGATTGGGGTGCCAAGCAGAAAGGAGTAGCGGGCAGAATCCTCGTGGGTCATGTGGATACCTAGACCTGCCACCATTGTCATACCAGAACGTGAAAAGCCGGGAATGAGGGCTAGTGATTGAGCCGTACCAACAATCAGGGCTTCTTTCCAGGTGAGCGACCGCAAAGGCCGAAACTTCGCTTCACGCTCTTTGAGGGACATCACATTATATTGAAGTTCTGTACGGCGACGTAAGCGTTCACCAGCGAAGAGGATCGAACCATTGACAACCAGGAAGGTTGCCGCGATGTAAGGGTTCCCAAACAATTGTTCTAGTGGGTCCTTGAGAAAGACACCCAGGAGGCCTGCCGGAACGCAGCCAATCACGATCAGCCAGCTGACCCACTCTTCTGTGCCCTTTTTGACCTCACCTGTTTTCACGCTGTTGACGAAGGTGCGCCCCATTTGTAGCCAATCGCGCCAGAAGTAGATGATCAGGGCAATGCTCGTACCCAGGTGCAGGGCAACAATGGTAGGAAGAAAACAACTTTTCCCGGCGCAAGACGTGTCTGTGACAAGGTTTCCCCAATTGACTAGTCCTGGAATAATCACAGTGTGCCCAAGGCTACTGATGGGGAACAGTTCAGTTACCCCCTGTATGAGAGCCAGCACAAGAATTTGTATCAGGCTCGGTTGCGGCGGCTGGCTAGCTGGCGCCGCTAGAATTGATAAAAGTAATGGATACATGCGTTACTCTCTTGTTATTGTAGGTACTTTTGTACATCTTGATTGAACTCATTAATGTTCTTCGCAAGGACGATATGTCCATCCTTTTTGCCAAGGAAGTAGAAGTAGTCTGTCTTAGGTGGATTCGCGGCCACCTGTAAACTATTGAGTCCTGGGCTACATATAGGAGTAGGAGGTAAACCCTTATTGACATATGTATTCCAGAGGCTATTCGGTGCGATATTGCGGCCGGAGTCAGCTAGATCAGCCCAGTAGTGCTTGGGCGGCGCGGGCGGAGTAAGACTATCACGTGCATATTCAACCGACGGGTCGGAGCCGAGAAAACCAGCGGTCTCGTTGCCGGGAACGAACAAACGATTCCAATACACGCTAGCAACGCCACCCGCTTCGTTGGGGAACAATACTTCGCGCTCTATGAGGGATGCGAGAATCACCATCTGATAGACATTCAACTGATGCTTTTGAGCCTGTGTGTCAAGATGATACTGTTGTATCCTACTGGTCAATGCGCTCAACATGTCATTTACGACATCCTTTGCTGTCCCATTCACCACAATCTCATAACTGGCTGGGAAGAGGAGTCCTTCCATGCTCTGGCCCGGCGGAACGTCCTTCAGAATGGGGTATTTGGCGGCATCAGGAAATGTATTGATATGTTTCGTATATTTGAGAAAATCTGCTGAGTTAAACTTGACGAGACCAGATGATGCGAAACGTGCAGCAATCTGCTCCAGACGCCAACCCTCAGGGATGACCACGCGCAAGGCATCCGGTTGAGCATTCAGAAGTTTGTCGATAATATCGCTGATCGTCATACTAGTATTGAGTGACTTGTAAATGCCAGCTTCCAGGCTTTTGTCCAGCCCTTTAATGCGTGCCCAGACACGAAATGCGAGCGCATTGCGGATAAGTCCCTTGGTTTGCAGATTATCGGCGATCTGCGCAGTTGTCTCGCCACTGGTGATTTCGACAGGAATCGTTTTTCCATTTGCAGTGGAACTCACCGGCTGAAAAATGTCGGTAGCGGTGTTCCAAGCATAGATGACTCCACCAAAAATGAGGAGACCGAGCAGGAGTACCGAAATGACTGCGACACGTATACTTGAGCCTCTCATACTAGTTTACCTCTGTTTTGCTGCCCTGAGAATCCAGGTAATCCTGGAGAATAACCGCTGCTGCTAGCGCATCAATTTCATGCCCTTTGCGACGGCGTTTCCCCTGTGTACGCCCACGACTGCTACGTCGCGGACGCGTCTCAAATTCATTTTGATCTCGTTTGGCGAGAAGGCGTTCTGCCTCAACCGTTGAAAGGCGCTCATCCCAGAAGGTGAGCGGGATAGTAATGTGTTGCTTCAAACGCTCGGCGAAAGCCTGGATACGCTCCCCCTGCGCATGAATCTGTCCATCCAGACTAATAGGAAGTCCAATCACCACTCCTTCTGCCTCGGTCTCGGCGATGAACCGCTGTATGGCCGTCCATGTCTGCTCTTCGTCTCGCGTAACATGCAGCGTCGTATAAGGCGAAGCCAGAAAACCACTGGTATCACAGACCGCGACCCCTATTCTGACTGAGCCAACGTCCAGAGCTAGCAAGCGTGCCATGCGTTTTTCCCTCGGAATGAAATCGTTCTATTCCTCTTTAACCAACGCTATTATACACATTACCAATCGCATGCGTCTACTCAATTCTAACGAAGCAAGAGGCATTTTGTCCACATGTTGCTCTATTTGGATAAGCCAATATTTTCACCAACAGAAAAAGCGGTAGGCAAGAGCGACACGCCGCTCTTGCCTACCGCTTTTTCTGTTGGTGAAATTCTTATTTTTTGGGGGGTGAGGATGGTGTAGAGCCAGCCACAAAGCTCACATTGATATGTGCTGTCAGGAATGGGACCCAACTCCAAAAACTAGGGCTGGTTTTGATATCTACACCTTGCACCCCTTGCAGCGTCTTGAGACTAATAATAGCTTCACTCTTCGACCTGCCAGCGATGAGCTTGCGTACAGTATCGATGGGAAGATCAGGCGCTACTTTGCCCTGTGCGGCGAAGCTTAATGAGAGACCATCAGCAGTTTTTTTCGCTTGCAAATTCTTGATCGTGACAGGTTGCTTCCCATCTGAGACGACCGTATACCCTAAAAACGACTTGTTCTTTTTCAATGCACCTTGTAGCGCGGCTATAGCTCCTTTTTGAATGTCAGCACTGCGCACAACAAGCATCGTCACGGTTGCCTTGAGGCTAGCGGTGAAACTGCCACTATCAACCACCTGACCCACACTAGGAGCACCTATTAGTGTTCCTGTAATAGTCGGCGTGTCAGCGAAATCACCTGAATGCCGTTGTTCTTTTTGCCACGCTTCAATCTTTGGCTGGAGACCTGTAAGCAGCGATTTTTTCAGACTATCGAGGTCGCTCTGTGTCACAGCAGTAGCGGTACCAATGCCGCCACCTGTCGTTGTGCTCCCATTCGTCACACTCAATTTAATGTCGCTAGCTTGTGGATTACCTGGCTGGGACGCAATCATGCTGAGACTGCTGGGAGGAAGCACGGTGATCGTTCCAGGGGCAACATTGCCTGTCTCGCCCGCTTGTTGTGCCTGAATAGGAGCAGGAATAGAGTTGCCCGCTGCATTGGCGCTGGTATTGACCAGCGCATCTGCTGTGGTCACGAACTGGATACTATTTGCGGTGGTCACGATGGTTCCGCTTGGAATATCTACCGCGCCGGTCCCATTGTTCGTAAAGGTCACGGTTCCTGTTGCTTTCGCCGTCCCGACTTGTGTACTACCACTGACCGTGCCTGTTCCACTGGTCGAGAACGTTTGGGTAAGCGTCTGCGTTGGCACAGTACTAGCATTAACTGTTGAGGTATTCTTAGCACTGACTGCCAACGTGACATTTGACGCGAGGTCATGTGACGCCACAGTGACCGTAACATCAGCCGATGGACCAAAATAAGCGATGACACCGAGAATAGCAAGGAAGAGGAGTGCGATAACAATAAAAACGGCGCCGCCACGTATGCCCTGTCTACGTTGCGGTGTGCGGAGCGAGGCAGTAGGCTTTGGACGTGGGAGGGTTTTCGTTGTGCCTTTTGCTCCTCTACCTCCAATAGCACTCGTACTACTTTTTCCTGGTTGCATACCTGTGCGACTAGCACCGGAGCGTTGCACGGGTACACCTTGGCGTGTTGCTGTACGCGGCGCTGCACCAGTGGGCGTACGCTGTGCTGGCAGCTTTTGTGAGGGACGTGAACCCTCTGGCAGGGGCAATGGCACAATTGGGGCCGTACGATATGACGCCGCAGGTTGCTGAGGTCTTTGTGGTTGCTGCTGTTGCCACGATGGAGATGGTACAGAAGGGATCGGCGGTGTAATCAGCGTAGGTAGTTCGTCAATAGCTGGTCCATCGTCATTACCAACAACGTGCGGTGCAGGAGGCAAAGGTGAAGGTCTTCCGCTACGACTACTGCGTGGACGCACACCATAGACACGTGAAGGGCCAGCCATATCCTCATCATCTTCAGGTAGGTCATCAACGAAAGCACGGGCGGGGATTGGAGGTATATCAGAATCGATATGCACGAAGTCCCCCAGATCCCCTTGATATTCAACTTCGCCCTCAATGATATCACCTGATCCCGCAGCAATATTGTGGGTCTCATGCTCGATAGTATTGAAGCCCTCAACTGAGACTGCACCGTGTTGTTCTGAGCGAGGTGGTGGTGGCAAAGCATCTTCCATGTAGAAGAACGGATCGTCATGCGGAGTAGACAAGGGCGTAATACGATACGTCGGCTGCATCGGCTCTATAGAAGCTTGTGCATCAGCGTTCGGCAATGGTGACGTTGGGCCGCCATTATATTCTTTCCCCTGCTGTGCTGAGTGACGAATATCTTGCGACTGCTGATAATCTTCGAGGAAGAGATCGGGTTCTTCCTCTAGCTCTTGCGGAGAAAGTGGATGAATAGAAGGTGTATCAATACGATACTGTTGCCCAAAAGTTGCGTCGGTCTTCCCATAGGTAGACGGTGGCTCTGTCAGCCCTCCCGTGCTTTGATTGGTACGCGGAAGTCCTTTCCCTGAGCGCTGGCTCTGAGATGCATCGGGGGAGGACCAAGGAAAAGACTGATTCGTTGGACGCCCATTCGTGGTATCTGGCCCAGGTGATGCAGTTTTATCCGCTTCAGGACGCTGTGTGAGCTGAGTGCGCACACGCCCAGTGGGAGTGACACGAGGTGCGCGAGCAGGTCCAGGGCGAGACTTGTTGGCAGCAGATGACTCTAAAGAATGAGCAACGCGAAATTTTGCTGCCTGCGCCAATGAACGAATCTGCGCATCATCACTGATGACCATCACATCCTTCCCTAGCTCCTTCGAGCGAGCATAGAGATTACGCCAAGCGACGTGACTACGAAGCAATGTCTGTCTAGGAATGATCAACGAGATATGCCTCGCCGCAATTTTCTCTAGGCGCTCACGTACATTGGTGAGATCATCCTCTGGGCTTATATAGATCGTCTGCTCATCATTACTCATACAAAATCCGTTCCCTCTAGATATCTAGATATGCATGGTATTAATAACGCGGTCAAGTGCCCTTTCCAGTACATTATTCTCGTTTTGCAGTTCTATTGCCTGATATGCAAGGGCCATAGGCGTGATATCCTGCGCGTTAATCAGTAACCCCTCCTGGTCAGAAATGCAGGAGACCATTTCTGGTAAGACGGTGCGAATAATAGGTTGGCGCGAAAAGGGTAGCCGCTCGGTCCAGGGAAAACTCTCTAGTTTCTGACGGAGGTCAGTCAAGGCCGAGCCACCACCAACGGTATAGATGGCAGGTGGCAGGAGTTCTCCCTTGGAAAGTTCTTCTATGAGCAACTCCACGCTATCCATCCAGGTTTGGCATTCCGGTGCCAAGATCGCCTGAATCTCATCGTGGCTACTCCCCTTGATCTCTCCATTACTATAGCTGATTTTTAGGCGTTCTGCATCTTTTATGGCAATGCCTTTACTAGTGGCGATACGCCGTGTAAAGGTTCTGCCACCCAGCGCAAACATGCGTGTCTCCTCGATGCCACCCTGCCGTACCAGCGCAATATCCGTTGTGCCGCCACCTATGTCGATAAAGATTGCTCCGCTATCCGCACTGGCATTGGTACTAAGACAACGTGCTAACGCGTATGGCTCGGCGACAATCGTAACGAGTGTGAGATCAAGTCCCTGCGCCACCGTTTCTAAAGCCCCCAATTGCGTTAAGGGCGCAAATGCACTGAAAAGTGTCACGGTGAAGTTACGCCCACGAAAACCGATGGGGTTGGAAACGACCTGTCCATCAATACGCACAGAAATGACAGCGGCATTCGTTAAACGTACGTCAATGTTCTGATAGCCTGTCTCAGATGCAATACGTTCCTTGGCGTTCTTGAGTAGCCGTTTCTGAGCCGTGGTGATGAGTGTGTCTAACTCTTCTGGTGTGATGACTTTTGATGGCTGCGGTCGCTGTACGCTCACAGTAGTAGAGCTGCCTTTTACCAACTCGCCTGCAATACCGATCACAGCAGACGGGGCCACGACTCCACCGGCTAATTGCTCTGCCTTAATCAAGGCTTCATTACAATTAGCGATTACACCAGCAATGTCGGTCACAAATCCATCGGACATGTGGCTATAGCTCTGGGGATGACGGCCTACCCCCAGCACTTCTGCATAGTCTCCGTGTACCTCAACGATGATGGCCTTCGCATAGGCAGTACCAATATCGAGTGCGGTGAAGAGCTGGCGCTGCCCATGGGTATCCGCCGCTGGCGGGACGTATTGTTCGTCCTCGTCATATGCGCCATCTTGACCGTAGTAGTAGCCATTCTCTTCTTGTCTTCTCGAAAAGAGGTTACGTAGACGTTGAAAGAGATTATTCATGCGTTTGTTCCAAATCTTATTGCTTCACTGCCTTTACGTTTGAGTATAGGTGTTACATATTGCGTATGTTATAGCACAAAAGACGCGCCACACGCAAAACTACTTGAGTTGTTCTTTGACCAAGCGTGTGACCATATCAAGTGCTGCACCTAGTTCTGCCTTATTTTTGCCACCACCTTGAGCCGACTCTGGGCGTCCACCACCTTTACCACCTAATCGTTCACCAATGGCACTGGCGATTTTGCCAGCGTGCAAGCCACGTTTCGTCAAGCTGGCATCAACGCTGACCTGCAACGCGATACGCTCATCGAAGGTTGCAGCTAACACGACCACACCCGTTTGATGAAGTCTGTTACGCACCATATCGCCCATCTCACGCAATACCTTGTCATCAGGCACATTGACCGTGGCCGCAACCACAGCAACATCAGCAATATGTTGCGCATGTTCAGCGATACTTTCCGCCTGCTGTAACGCCCCCTCTCGTTGGAATTGTGTTACTTGGCGCCGAGCTACTGCAAGCTCTTGCATAAGCTGCTCCACACGCGCCTCTAGTATGTCCGGCTGCGTTTGCAGTTTCGCTGCCAGACTTTCGACTGTAGCACTACGGTGACGCAAATATGCCTCTGCTGCACGGCCCGTCAACGCTTCAATACGACGAATACCCGCTGCAATACTCGTTTCTTGTGTGGTGATGTAGATACCAATCTGTCCTGTGGCGGCGCAGTGGGTCCCGCCACACAACTCGATGCTTTTCCCCATTGATACGACGCGTACAAAGTCGTCATACTTCTCACCAAACAGGGCCATTGCGCCAGTGCTCATGGCCTCCTGTAACGGCATAATATCCGTATGTACAGGCAGATCAGCGCGAATCCAGCGATTAATCTGCTCATCCACCTGGGCAAGGTCCACAGACGTGAGTACACGTGGGCTGGTAAAGTCGAAACGCAGACGCTCTGGCTCGACCAATGAACCGCGTTGCTCGACCTGTGGTCCTAACAGATTCCGCAGCGCTTTGTGTAGCAGATGCGTGGCACTATGGTTACGCATGATATCCTCGCGCCTCTGTGCGCTAATATCGGCCTGCACAGTATCGCCAACACGTAGATACCCCTCGTCAAGCTGCCCATAATGCACAATCAAGCCTTTCAACGGGCGCCGTGTATCTTGCACACGGAAGACGCTCATGCTGCTTGTCAGAGTGCCGTGATCACCGATCTGCCCTCCGCTCTCAGCATAGAAAGGCGTCTTATCAAGTAACACAAGCGCCTGTTGTGGCGCACTAATGCTCTCAACCTCTTCGCCATTGACCACCAGACCAACGACTTTGCTACTCCCTGTGATACCGTCATAGCCAATAAACTCAGTGGGGCCAAGACGTTGGAGCAGTGCTGTCAATGCTCGATCATCCTGGGCTTGCACAAACGTATTCGACGAACGGCTACGCTCCTGTTGGCGTTGCATCGCCTGCTCGAAGCCCGCGTTATCAATCGTGAAACCTTGCTCAGAGGCAATTTCTTGCGTTAGCTCAACGGGAAAACCATGTGTATCATAGAGCTTGAAAACCTCTTCGCCCGGCATGATACTCTGCTGATGCTGCWKCARAKYRKCMWGYAGTTCATTGAGCAGCAACAAGCCGGTGTTGAGGGTCTGACTAAACTTCTTCTCTTCCAGACTCAGAATCTCGACGATACGGTCGCGTTGTGTGCGTAGCTCTGTATAGTGATCGCTCATCAATTGAATGACAGTATCAGCGGCCTCTGAGAGGAACGGCTTATCCAGGCCGAGCAGTTTTCCATGACGCACAGCACGGCGCAAAATACGACGGAAGATATAGCCACGCCCTTCATTGCTTGGCAACACACCATCAGCAGCCAGAAAGACAAGCGCACGCCCATGATCGGCGATGACCCGTAGTGAGGCGTCCGTTTTTGCATCCTTACCATAGCTCGTATTAGCAAGATGCGCAAAGCGATTAATGATCGCACGGAAGATGTCCGTCTCAAATACTGACTCTTTGCCTTGCAGCACCATCGTGAGTCGCTCTAACCCCATGCCCGTGTCAATGTTCTTTCTGGGCAATGGCGTGCGCGAGCCATCCAAATCCTGGTAAAATTGCATGAAGACCAGATTCCAGATTTCCAGGAAGCGCTCACACTCACACCCCGGTTTACAATCTGGCAGACCACAACCATGCTCTACGCCACGATCATAATAGATTTCTGAGTCGGGACCACAGGGGCCGGAAGCTCCCGGTGGTCCCCACCAGTTATCTTCGAGGCGCACAATAGCTTCGTCGGGAAAGCCCACTACCTCGTGCCAGTAGACAGGAGCCTCATCATCTTCAGGGTGGACCGTTGGATAGAGCTTGTCGGCAGGCAATCCAAGGACCTTGGTTAGTAACTCCCAAGCAAAGGTGATAGCCTCACGCTTAAAATAGTCACCCACAGAGAAATTGCCCAACATCTCAAAGAAGGTGAGGGTACGTTCATTGCCAACCTTATCGATATCAGTAGTGCGGAAACATTTCTGTGCGGAAGTGAGCCGTAGAGCAGGAGGAGCCTCACGCCCCAGGAAATAAGGAATCATCTGCTGCATACCCGCCGTGGTCAGCAGCACAGTCGGGTCGTTACGCGGCACGAGCGATGAGCTGGGTACTTGCACATGGCCTTTGCTGATATAATACTCAAGAAAACGCGTACGAATAGCGGTGCTAGTTAATTTGATCTCAACAGACACAACGTCCTCCTCTAATCAAGACGGCCCTAGTGTTATGGATAAACACAGTAGGGACGGGAGTGGTGGTGGGGTGGGGACCCTTGTGGTCGTCCGCCGTCGCCAAACACCCTATGCACACCTCTATAGTCTCTGAAAGCGGACGACCACAAGGGTCCCCACCCCCATCTTGCCCTTCCCCGTCCCTACTGTTACTTTTTTTGTTGTATGATAGTCTCAGGAATATGAATATTTGTTACCCTCTATTACGTAGGGTTATATGCGCATGTGCATTATACCAGAGGAAGGCGCCATTATCAATGGACGATGCAAAGCAACATAAAGAACATTTTGCACCACTGGTGATTACGTTACCCCACCGAACACTATTGGTTCTGTGTGGTCCCGCTGGCTCTGGAAAAAGCACAGTTGCCAAGTCATTAGTAGATACTTATACAGAGCAGGGTTTACGAGAAACCACTATTGTCTCCTCTGATTATTGTCGTGCCCTCATTTGCGATCATGAGCATAACCAGTTAGTGAATCGTCCTGCATTCGAGCTATTTTATTCAATCATTGATATGCGCCTCTTCCAAGGTGTTTTTACAATCGCCGATAGCACAACGTTACTGAAAGATACACGGCTACAATTGTTATCATTGGCACAAAAACACGCCTATCATACCTGCATGCTTGTCTTCAATACCTCTCTAAAAACCTGCATTCAGCGCGACCGTATGCGTACACGTAGTGTTGGTGAGCAAGTGGTTCGCTATCACGATGGGCAGATGCTTCAGACCCTCCAAGCCATTCCCACTGAAGGATGGCATCAATTTTACGTACTAGCAGAGCAATGTGGGGGCATTCAGCTCCATTTCACGCAGCAAATTTCATAATATTGCTTCTTTCGTGGCGATGATCGATACCGCTGAGCACTGCGCATCCAACGATGGAGGGCGCGATCAATCAGGCCCCTACGCTGGCATGACAACAGTCCCTAGTGCATATCCACAGGAGTAACGCGAGGATTGGAGTGTGTTCGCCTCACGTCAACACGAGCAATGGCCTGAATTCATCGCACTCCTATTCCCAAACAGGTTTCGTGGACTTCACTAGTGCATATCCACTTGACCTTTTCGGGTTTGAGAGGTATTCTTGTGTTCAAAGGGAGCGGCGGCCGACCACGTCTTTTCCTACCTACTTGCCCGCTTGAAGGGATTGAAACTAGTACTCTTCTCTATCAATTTGATTTCAAAGCGGGTTTTGTTTATAATGGCCTTGCTAGCCACAGATGTATGTACTCATTATAAGTAGTTACATAATGGGCTTATTCCTAGTTATATTTCTATATATTCCTTTTTCTGACCAAGCAAGCTACTATTGGGGTATTTGGGGGGAAAATACGTATGCAGAGCATTCTGATGAAAGATGCTGAAGAAAAGCAAGTATTCGCGCCACATTCTCTTCCTAGTGATCAATTTAGCGATAGTGCTCTGATGTTCGCGCTCGCTCGCGGCTCAGCATCTGCTTTGGAGCTACTCTATGAACGCTATCACCGTTTTCTTTACTCCTTAGCGTATCGTATAGTGACTGATCAACAGATTGCTGAAGACATGCTTCAGGACACGTTTGTGACGGTATGGAGGCGAGCATCTACGTACTCAATAGCTTCAGGCACTGTGCGTAGTTGGCTCATCTCCATCCTCTATCATCGTACAATTGATTATCTACGTGTGCTACGTCGTCAAGCCGTGCTGAAAAAAGTGGCATGGGAAGAGGTTGATCAGGACGAACGTGTAGCACTTCCTGATGTGTGGGATGAAACGTGGCAGTCCGTCAAGGAAGCCCATGTGAGAGAAGCCGTCACCATGTTGCCAATGGAACAGCGCCAAGTGATTGAGTGGGCCTATTTTCAAGGGAAAACACACTTAGAGATTGCGCAGACATACCAACTTCCGCTTGGAACAGTCAAAGGACGTATGCGTCTGGGGATCATGCATCTCAAACAGACATTAGAGCGCATGGGCCTTCACGAGGCATAACATGAATACACCAGCACGCTGGCAACGACCTGATAGAAACTTTCCTACGCCTTTCGATACCATCTTTTTTGATGTTGACGGTGTGCTGATAAAAACAATTGCTTCATTTCACGCCACGGATATCGCAGTTGCCGAATATGTCACGGGCACACTCCATGGCCTTGATTGGGGGCAACACGAGGGACATCTCCTCGTCACACTTGATGATGTAGATGCCTTCAAACAAGCCGGTGGTTACAATAATGACTGGGATATGTGCTATCTCTTAGCAGGATTGTCTACCGCTCGTTTGCGCGAGTGGAAGGGCACGCCACTTGCTGAGTACACCAGCCAGCAATGGGCTGCGCGCTCACGTGCCGCCAATCTGCAAGGGCATGGTGGGCGCGAGTGGGTAGACACCACTATTCCTGCCAGCGCACGCCTTGCTTATAGCATGATTGGCGACCTATACCATGAATTCTACTGGGGCGCGGCAGAGACCCGCACACGTTTTGGGCATGAACCGCGTTACCTGCCTGACGCCCCCGGCTATGTACACAAAGAAGAGATGCTCTTTGCCCCTGATTTTCCCCGCCGATTACGCGCAGCTGGCATTCGGCACCTCGGCATGATTACGGGCCGTGTCGGACCAGAGGTAGATAGTGCGTTAGAGCGCATGGAAGCCTATAGTGGAGAACGGTGGTGGGAGGTTGTCATCTCCGCCGATATCTGTGCCAAGCCTGATCCACACGCACTCCGCCTCGCCATAGCAGCCGTCGGCACACGTGGCGGCCTCTTCATCGGCGATACCGCCGACGACCATGACCTCGTCAGACACTATTGCGCCAGCAAAACGTCACAGGAACCCGCTATCCTCGCCGCCATGCTCGTGAATCCGCAAGAGGTTGAGTTGTATAAAGAGCGTGGCGCCGATCTCATCGTCCACTCCGTCGAAGACCTACTGTCATTATTCCCAGACCGTCCAACTGACACCATCCATGACCAAGTTGACGGCATCGTAGAGACAATAGAGATTTTAGAGGATGAGGAAACGATGGAGGCTCTTCGTCGTGGTATGCAAGATATCGAGGCAGATAGAATAGTATCTTTGGATGATGCTATGAAGAAATTGGGGTGGGAATAAGGCTTGTGAGTATCTACTTGAAAAAACTCACAGCATGTTATATACTTTAACACATAACATCTTATATAACATTTTACATAGGAGGATTTTATGGCAGATATTGTCACTGACCAGATATTATCCATCTCAGAAGCGCAAAGAGAAATTACTCAGTTACCAGAGCAATTCGAGCAAGGACTAGAAACCGCGACTATCACCCGCTATGGAAAACCCGTGATGACGATTGTTCCCGCGGAGACATATAAAAAGATGCGAGAAACAATCGACGCGCTCCAGGAAGAACTTGATGGCCTCTTAGAAACGATAGAAATTTTGCAGGACGAAGAGATGATGGAAGCCCTTCGCAGAGGCATACAGGATATAGAGGCGGGTAGAGTAACGCCTTGGGAAGAGGTAAAGAAGGAGCTTGGATTGAAATGAAGCGTTGGACAGTAGGGATTGGGGAAATTGCAAAGCTTCAGCTATCAGAGGTTACAGATAATCGCGTCCTGGAAGGCCTGGGTAAACGCATTGATAGATTAGAATATGAACCGGATAAACAAGGTAAACCCCTTCGTAAAGAGCTTGCAGGTCTTCGTACCATACGAGCGGTAGGACAACGCTACCGCATTATTTACAGGGTGCAAGAGGAGCAGGTTTCAGTGCTCGTCGTCATAGTGGGTAAGCGCAAAGATGGCGATAAAAATGATGTATATGCTATAGCAGAGCGGTTGGCACGTCTAGGGAAGCTCCAATAAAGCTTAGCGGAGTTGATCATGCGATCAATTCCGCGCTATCCTTCTTAAGGATCATTCACCAAGCGCGACACCGGACGCGTTATCATCTCTTCCGCTCTATATGGCTTGAGCAGAGGCACCAGCATAGAATCATCCTTGACGGTAGCATCAAGCCACATATTCTGAGCAGAAGTTGGCAGAATTACTGGCATGCGGTTATGAATGGAGGAAACCAGTTCATTCGCCTCCGTGGTGATAATCGTACATGTGCGTAAGAGTTGACCATCAGGTTGCTTCCAGCTATCCCAGAGGCCCGCAAAAGCAAACAATTCATGGTCTTGCAGCGTGATGTACATGGGTGTCTTAGGTCCCTTTTGCTCCTGCTTCCACTCGTAAAAGCCATCGGCAACAATCAAACAACGCCGCGAATGCAACAAACGCTTAAAACTCGGTTTCTCTGCTAACGTCTCTGCCCGTGCATTAATCATCTTGGAGCCAATACTCTCCTCTTTCGCCCAAGAAGGAATCAGCCCCCAACGCAGCAAGTCCAGGTGCCTCTCTCCATTTTGCAGCACCGTGACTACCTGTTGTGTCGGTGCAATATTATAGCGTGCCGTTGTTTGCAATGTCGGTGCGGCATGAAACGCTTGGGCGATTGTTTGTATGTCATAGGTAAGTGTAAAGCGACCACACATCGTGCTAAAATCTCCTTCGTGATTAACTGTCTAAGTTATCTCTCCCTCATAACATATTCTTTTTTAACACGCATAATACGGTTACTGCGAATGTTTACGATGGAGACGTCGTAGGGACCAGGGCAAGTGCTAGTTGCAAACCATCACGATAACGCATCTCTGGCACTTTCTCCAGGCAACGTAGAATAATCTCCTCTAGAGACGGAGGAACGCTGGCATTGAACTGGCTGGGAGGAATTGGCGCATCTTGAATGTGCTGCATTGCCACGGCCACCGGCGTATCACCATCAAATGGCATGCGCCCTGTTAGCATCTCATACATTACAATGCCAAGTGCATAGACATCAGTAGCAGGAGTAACTCCCTCACCTTGTGCCAACTCTGGCGCATAGTAATGTCCAACAGTTCCCAACGGCATGTTGAAGGCGGTGAGTTTTACTGAACCGTCACGCCCTATCAGCACATGCTGGGGATTGACACCGCCATGCACGATACCATGACGATGAGTAACACCCAGCCCAAGTGCGACATCATGTGCAATGATGACAGCCCGATCAACAGAGAGCATACCACGAGCACGCAGATAGCGACCTAGGTCGGTGCCCTCTACCAACTCCATGACGATATAATAGTGGCTATCGTCAGTCTGCCCATAGTCATAGACCTGCACAATATTGGGGTGATGCAACGCTAATGCTGCCCTCGCCTCGCGCTGAGCGCGTATCGCCAACTCTGGGTTATTACCATAGCCATGCAGCACTTTGATAGCCACAGCGCAGGCCATATGGATATCTCGACCCCGATACATAGTACTCATGCCGCTACGGGCTATTCGATCTTGCAATAGATATCTATCACCCAGAAACATAGGATGATCTCTCCTTCTTCATTGTAACAATGATACTTGGCAACGTGCATGTGGTAGGGGCCTGATTGATCGCGCCCTTCGCCGACATAGTCAACATCACCGACATATACAATCTCGACGAAGGGCGCGATCAATCAGGCCCCTACCACATCCAACAATCATACTACCTTCTTCTGCCCTTGCTCATTGATTTATTCGAGAAGGTGAACTTGCTACCTTGCCGCTCGACAAAATCCTGGAATTGGGCGTAGAATTCGGAGCGGTCTTGCATAGTGATGACGGAGACGGCATCAGCAGTTTCGATGGCATAGGGGTAGCCGTTGCCCGCAATGACCTCGGCACGTACCACGTCTATCACTGGCTCAAGGACGCCATCGTCAATCATCCAACGTGGAAACTCGAGACGTGTTGGCGGGCGATTGGATGTGGTTTGCAGGTAGCAGAAGGCAACGCTTTCACGGTACTCGCCGTAGCCTTCCAGGATGTCACCACGCGCACAGATCATGGCTGGCGTGCGGTCTCCCCAGCGCAGGCGCCCGTGCCATAGTAGCGCATCATGAATTCTTTTGGTTTCGCGTAGCATAGGTTGACTGTTTTGGTCGTCGAGGCGACGCAACATAGTGATGATGTCGCGAGCGTAGCTGGTATCGACATAGCCAATCAAGGGCACACACAGTTCCTCGGACAGTTTAAGTAGTGACACGGCAGAGTTGATATAGCGTTCGCGGTACGGGCTGGGCATCGTCAAGGCAAACGAGACGACGAGCGAACCATCAAAGAAGACGACGGGGCTATAGGCAGGATCGCCTGCATGCCGAGCGTGGGCGCATTGTTGCATCTGGCGGCCCAGCGTCTCAACTTCTAGCATGTAGCGGCGCAGGTTGACCTGTATCTCTGAGTAGGGGTAGCTGTCGGGGTCACGTCCCTCGATTTTAGCCTCTTCCATAATCTCGTCAGGAGAAAGCACCTCTATTTGTACATCTTTTGTATAGGGGTGTCCCTGCATATGTGGATTGATGAAAAAGCCAACCTGAATGAGTGCCACAGGAATGGATGCATCACGCCAGGGCTGCAACTGACTACCATCAACGGCGAGTGTGGTAATACCCTCAATGCACTCGGCCCACTGTCGCGCCTGTTCGTGGTTGGCAAAATCGCGCCCAAAAGGGAAGACGGGACCATGATAACTGCGTTGTGCTGCGTTGACAAGCCAGCGATCAAACTCGATGCTGGGACGCGCACCCGCTGGAGTGCTGTTTTCTGGCGGCGGAAGCACGTATTCAAGTTGTGTACTCGAAGGATAATGCAGATACAGCGTCTCCAGCGCGTGCTGATAGGCTTTGAGCTGATCGCTAAAGGCGCCATCGTAGAGGGAAAACTGGCTGCGTTTCGCGTTCAAGGCCGCGTGCAGTTTGCCTTTATGAAGCATAGATCTGCTCCCGCTGTTCTATGTGCAGTTCCTCTTCGACCACTAGCTGCGTCGCACCATCCGTCTTGCGCAAACGTACAAGGCTATCCAGTCCCTGCTCGAAGGTGTCGTCGTGACTGATGACGATGAGTTGCTCGAAACCACGCACGCGGCGTATTTGTTCGGCGAGATTCATACGCCGTAGCTCATCCATATTTTGTGTGGGTTCATCGAAGAAGGCGATGTTGAGCGTAGAGAGTTTTTTGAGTAGAGCTAGGCGTACGGAGAGGGCCGCACTCATCTGTTCGCCACCACTCAGCTGCGCAAAGGTACGATTGACACCTTGGCGGCGCAGCACAATTTCATAGTCGTTTTGCCAGGAGAGTTGTGCACTGCGGTCTCCCATGATCTCACCAAAGATGCGGTTGGCCTCGGCTGAGATATCCCCTAGCATTGCCTTGAGTACATGCGGAGCTGCCTCTTTGATCAATTCACGGAACTGTTTCATCATCGTGTTCAGATCTTCAAGTGTTTGCAATTCCTGTTGCGCGGCCTCCAGCTGGATGTGTAGCTCTTCGGCATGCGCGATTTTTTGCCCTAGCTCATCCATATTTTTCTGCAGATGCTTCATATTCTCTACAAGCTGCGCCAAAACTTCGCGTAGGCGTGTAATCTCCGTGCTGACAGTTGCAAGCTCTGCGAGATCAAAGGCGGCTTTGGCGCTGTTATATGCCTCTTCTGCTGCCTGGAGGGTACGTTCTGCCTCTTGCGTGCTGTGTAATTGCTGCTGATAGGCTGCCTCACGCTCTGGCAACAGTCGTGCTTCACTTTCGTTTTTCAGGTAGTTTTGATATCCTGTAAGACTAGCCTGGCTGGTAGCTTCCTGCAAGCCTATATCTGCGTCGAGCGTTTCGTAGCGTGTCAGTTGCTGACCGACGTGCTGAAGTTGCTGCTGTGTTTCTTGCCATTGGTGCTCCTCAGCCTGCAAGTGCTGCTGGAAGGTGCCTTCCTGGTCAATAATGCTCTGCTGCGTCTGACTATGGGCACGTGGATCGCGCAACTGCTCCAACGCAGCTTTGACCTGTTTGAGCTGTGCTTCGCTCCCTTGTAGCTCTTTGGCTTCCTGGCGACGCTCGCTAAGGTCTTGCTCATACTGGCGGACCTGCTCTTGCAACTGCTGCACCTGTTTGTACAATCCTGTCAGTTCTCGTACCTGCACATCGGCCCGTTTGCTCTCGTTATACGCAGCTTCGACAAGCACAATCTGTTGCTCAACCTGCTTGAGTGCTTCTAGCTCCTGGCTGAGGTCTGCAACATCGCGCTCTAAGCGGTTGATGTCATGGGCAACACGTTGTAGGTGCTCAGCAAACCCATCGCGCCGCTCAATGTATTGCCCTAGTTTGCCCAGAGCATCGACGAACTTCTTGATAGCCCCCATACGTTCTTTAATGGTATCTTGCTGCTGCTGAAGTATGCTTAGTTGGGCATGTTCTTCTTTTAAGCGACCATCAAAATAAAATTCCAGGCTCACCAGCCCACGTCCTTTGATGTTCAAACACGTTTCATGCAGCAAGGGACATTGCCCACCAGCAGATTGTGTACGCGATTTGCGGTAGCCCTCGATATTACCTTCAAGACGATTCCGCTGTGCGGAGCATACGTCTGATTGTTCCTGTAAGACGGACATCTCTTCGGCTTCTGCGCGATGCTCTTCTATGACCTCGACAGCATGCTCTGCTTTGCGTAACTTCTCGGCAACTTGATCGCGTTCAAGCAGTTTTTCGCGCAACTGTTCGCGCTTCTCCTGGAATTGCCTATATTTCCCGGAGCGCTCTTTCTCTAGTAAGCGCAACTGTGTGAGTTGTTCACTGCGTTCAGAGAGCAGGTCAGAGAGAGGTTGTAGAGGCTCAATCTCAGTAATGCGCTTTTGTAGCCCCCCTTGCTTCTCTTTTACTTTTGTCAGTTGCTGGTTGAGACGTTTGCCCTCATCAACGATGCCGTTGTAGCGTGTCACCTGTTGCATCAGGTCGTCGCGCTGCTGCTCCAACGCTTGTTGTTGTTCAACCTGTGGTAAAAGTTCGCTCAAACGCTGTCGTGCCGTGGCGATCTCGGCTAAGCGTGCTTGCCAGTTTCTCATATTGGCTTCACATGTCGCTGCTATGTTTTGCTTCTTCGCCTGTTGCTGGCGTAGTGTATTGCGTTCGCGCTCTGCTTTGCGTAGGTGCTCCAGAGTCTCTCTAGCCTGAAGATAGCGTTGATGGTCTGCGGTACTCTCTGTTACAAGCTGTTGTGCCCGACGAGCAGCTTGTAGTGTCAGCTCTCGATCATGCAGTACGCTCTGATGATGTTCATAGCTGTTGCGACTATTGGTGAAAATATGCTCGCGCTCTTTAAGCTGCGCTTCTTGCTGTTTGAGCGCCCCAAAGCGTAGCTCATGTTGCTGTAATTGCTGACTCCACTCGGTGTACTGTGTCTTTTGCTGCTCATCGAGCTGGCGAGCGGCCAGCAAGCTCTCACGCCACATCTCCAATTCACGTGTTTCAAACTCCAGTTGTTTGATCAGGCTCTGTTGTGTCTGTATCTGCTCTTTATACTCATTCTGGGCCTTGAGCAAATAGTCAGCGGCTTTTGTGTAATCTTCGATTTGTAGCAGGGCATTAAAAGTTTGTTTGCGTTTGCTGGGGGGTTCTAAGAAAATAGCGGTAAATGTTCCTTGTGGCACGCCTAATGCGTCGCGGAAGAGGGAATCTAGAGGGCGTTCACGATCAATGCCGAAGAGTTCATGTAATTTATCTACTACATCAACTCGTTGCTCAAGACGGTGGGTGGCTTCTAAGTCGGTAATTGTCCAACGTGCGCCGGAGCCGCAACGTCGTTCTACGATATAGGGGCGCTCATCTTCGCCAATAAGATGAACGACAATACGCCCATATTTTTCGCCCTCACGAACAAAGCCTGTTTGATTATAGAGTAAATGATCAAATAAGGCATAACCAATAGCCTCAACGAGCGTCGTTTTGCCCGCGCCATTGGCCCCACTGATCGCGGTCGTACCGCGCCGAAAATCCACACAGACCTGACGATAGCTCTTGATGTTCTCCAACTCGATACGTGTAATGAGCATAATAGTAGTGCCCGCCTTCCAGCAGATGCAGCAATATTGTGTTTTTCTCCCGTTTCACTATTCCGCTTTACTCTCCCAAAAACGGAAAAAACGTACACGCCGATTATAACACGGTCACAGAGAAAGGCAATCATTTGCCTACGACGTTACGACATATTCATCATGTAACATTGAATGTTAGTATGCTATAATTAGCATAATGCCGTTGAGATAGCACAATCACAACTAACGCAAGAGAGGAACTATGAAGGATACACTTCCCTGGACAATAGAAGACTTGGAGTTTCTACCAGACGATGGCAGCCGCTACGAAATCATTGATGGAGAGTTGTACGTGTCAAAACAGCCTGATATGCAACACCAAATTGTGTGTATGAAAGTGTCTTTCTTGTTAGAGATATGGAATAATCAAGCTCAACTTGGTTTGACAATTCCTGCACCGAGCGTCATTTTCACTCGTGAGAATGCAGTAGTACCAGACGTAGTTTGGATTAGCAATGAGCGCTATGCCGCAGCACTACAAGCAGATGGGAAATTTCATGCTTCTCCCGAATTAATGATTGAAGTTCTCTCCCCTGGCTCAGAGAATAGGCGTCGAGACCGAGAATTCAAGCTCAATTTGTATTCACGCTATGGCGCGAAAGAATACTGGGTTGTGAACTGGCATGAGCGACGCGTTGAAGTCTACCTACGCCAAAACGCTGTCTTGACACTTAACCGCACACTTGATGAAGATGACACACTGGCGACATCCCTTTTACCAGGATTTCGTTGTGAGGTTGGTCAGTTCTTTACGAGCGTCACAAGGTAGTTATCTCTCTCGATCTCGTTTTGTATAAATGAAGCTCTGCGCTCTACAAACCTCTACTACAAACAAATGCGCGTAATCCGCTTGTGTAACATGAGCGTAGAAACGTAGAGAGTTCAATGGAGGAAGCTCCTGTTAGGGATGGCACGGATGCTCGTCTGTTGGGCTTTTCGGCTTCGTTCTCTATCACCTATAGATCATCATAACGGATGATAATTAGACTGACATGAAGAAACTGTCGTAAGTATGTAGTAAAATCGGAGAGAGACATTTTGTAAACATGACAACCCACTATAGCATTGGCATATTCACTGTATCTGGCTTGGCTAATAGCTGTACTCCTGTATACAAGCTTTGTCTATTGACTGGATTGGTCATATTTACCACAATCACACTCACATTTTCTTCACCGCCACCCGCTAGAGCAGCATGAATAGTGAAAGGGCGAGAGCCGCAAAGTATCTCGTAGATGACAACAGCAAGAGAATATTGGTCGCTGGCAGGACGTGGTTTGCCTTGCAGTTGTTCCGGTGCCATGTAGTAAATCGTGCCAGCCGAGTTTTGCGTGTTCATAGAGCGTGTGCTCTGCGCAGCGATAGCCACACCGAAGTCACTTAATAGAGTGTGGTTGTCTGATTCAAAGAGGATGTTTTCTGGCTTGACATCACGGTGAACGAGTTTCTGGTCGTGGGCGTATTGCAATGCGGAGGCAACTTGCTGAATATAGGGAACGAGTGTTTTGGGTGTTGGACACGGCCCTTTGGCATAGCATTTGCTCAGTGTGCCGCCGGGAGCATACTCCATTACCAGGAAGGGTGTTTTTTCTTCAACGCCAAATTCCAGAATACGAATAATATGTGGATGTTTTAGACGCACAATGGTACGGGCCTCGTTGCGAAACAACTCTAGCTCATTGCTGTTGAAGCGTGTGGTCATGATCTTGATAGCGGCTTCGGTGCCGAGGTAGATATGCTCACCTAAATAGACTTCGGCAAAGCCACCGTCATCGATGAAGCGTGTTAAGCGATAGTTGCCGAATTGTTGCCCTGTGCGGTCTGACATGGTTGTACTTCTCTATGCGTGTAAATTATGGTGTTACTACTCAGGTCTGCTAGAGAGAAGGAAGGAGGGGATGGCCACAAAGAGTGGCTTGTAAGGCGGAGAGCAAAGGCAGACCTTGTTTACGCAAGGTAGACAAGTAACCACGGATGCGGCTAAAGGCTTGGGCACCAGCGAGACTGCGGAAACAGCCCGAAACCTTTTGTTGGACTTTGATCATGCGAAGATCTCTCTCGGCGAGGTTGTTGTCAAAATCCACGCGCAGATCCTCCAGGAAGCAGAGGAAGGCCTTCTGGTGTTTGCGGAGCCGATCCAGCAGATTGCGAGCGGGACTTTGTTTGCTTCGTCCTCGTTGGCCAGGGGGAGCCTGAGCCCGTGGATGAGCGTGATCCCCTTGGTCAAGCAGAACCAGAAACTGGGCCTCCCAATCGACGACCTCCACGAACCCCAACCGACGTTCCCCCCGCGCTCGTGCTTGCTGTGCCGCCGCCTTCATATCCAGCAGCACCCCTTTGAGGTCAGCCGCCCAGAGGACCCCTTGCTCCTCTGCCAAGAAGGTCAATTCACGCACGAGATGCACATTACAACAGGCATGCTCACACCGGTATTGCCAATACGAAGCCCATCCATCGTGGATCGAGATCCCCTGGAAGTGGGTCAAGATGCCAATGGCTTGCAGCGCCTTTTGCCCTCGCGAGGGATCGACATGATAGTGAGTGAGCGTCGGGGTACAGGTGACATGTTCCCAGTACCTCTTTCCTCCAACATACAGACCCGTTTCATCCTGATGGATAACCTCTGCCTGGCTCAAGGCCCTTTTGATCTGCTCCTCGACCTCCACGAGCTGAGCCGCACAGCGGGTGATGAGGTCGCAGACGGTGCCTTCGCTCATCTGCACTCCCAGCACATCGCTCATCACCTCGCACGCTCGCGCTAGGGGCAACAATTGCTGCTGCACCAGATACACTGCAATGGCTCCAATCGAGGGCCCGTATTGCATGGGGGCGGCAACCTCTTTGGGGAACTCCGCCACTGTGAGGTGCTCACACACTGGACACTGTTTGTGTTCGGCACGGTATTCTCGCACCAGTAGACGTGGCGCTGGCACATCAAGGACCTGCCGGCGCTCTACGTGAGAAGCCGCAACCCCAGACAACTCCTGCTGACACGCTTCACACCGCTCCACTCGCTGCTCCACCACTTCATCAGGAGTGCTGCACCAGTGCAAACTCGAGCCATGGTGCCCTGGTTGCCCACCCGATTTCTTCTCGCTTTTGGTTCGCAAGCTTTTCGCCTTGCGCACAAAACGATCCGAGGAGGGGGGCAACGAGCTATTGTGGCTGTCTTTGGCCAAACGCTCTTGCAGCGTTTTCACTTGCTCGTTGAGCGCACTGACTTGCTGCACCAGCGAAGCGATGTGTTGCTGCTGCGAGGCGATGGTTTCTTGCTGCGCTTCTATGTGCTCTTGCTGCAAGCTATTCTTTTGTCGAAGTTGGATCAGTTCTTCTTCTGCTATCATGTCTTTACTTTACCTGAGTGGACGGTTTTTGGCAAGTCTCTCGTAGACCTGAGTAGTTACGAAAAATCTTTTGTATCAAGGCCAAGTGGCTGAATTTAGGATTGTTCGATTGTTCCGCAGTGATATTAATGTTATTTGGGATATTGCGTAGCATGATATAATGATTTTGCTCAATTTACTTGGCAAAAAGCCAGAGCAGATTGAGGTACAGGCGCATACCCATCTTCAAAAATATTCATAATGTAGTCCATCTCGATCTCGCATTTACCGATAGGGTGACTGCGTAGGTCCGTGTCAGTTGGCGGCATCCCTGTAAAATCAGATGAGTGACAGTATAACTATGTGGATACTGAACTCGTGTCATCTGCGACGACGAGCAAGAAGGTGAGGACATCCCACCTCTGTGATAAGAGAAATACTGTCCTCTGCGCGCCCTTCTGAATAGTTATCAAAAGTCGAGGTGTTCTATGAAAGAGCTCTCTGTGTCAAAAGAGCACGTCCTGTATCGTTATCCACTTTTGGCAACAAAATTACATATCCCTCCTTTATCTCATCACCTCATTCCGCGTCCACGTCTCATAGCACAGTT